>Ga0222651_1000006_pt1 | contig 202756 bp, 190 predicted proteins | sample AntAcemetagen369_FD_179855 | JGI IMG/M metagenome (GOLD analysis project Ga0222651, IMG submission 179855) | Saline water microbial communities from Ace Lake, Antarctica - #369 | ecosystem: Environmental > Aquatic > Non-marine Saline and Alkaline > Saline | place: Antarctica: Ace Lake...
CTGTATTCGCAAACGTCACCGTGCCGGCGCCACTGCCACTATTCAGCAACACATTGCCCGTCAGAACCGTCGCACTATTAAAACCAATATCATCATTCGTCGTCGTCACATCACCGGACGTCGAGATAGACGTCCCGCTCGTCAACGACACAAGGCCATCACTATTGATGTCACCAGCCGACGCTAACGTCAACGCGCCAGTCGCAGCATTCAACGTCACCGTGCCGCCCGCAGCTGCCGTCGCCGTATCCAACAACGCATTCAACGTGATCGCATTCGCGACAACTCCGACGTTACCCGTCGTCGCCGTCACATCGCCGTCAAACTGCGTCGTGCCACTGCCAGCAACCTGGCTCAACGACGCTGCATCTATCGTATTGTCGGCCGTAACATTACCGGCACTCGTCAACGTCAAAGCACCCAGCGCCGTGCCCGTTCCAACCGTATTGTCAAAGTCCACATTGCCAGTACCAGCCGTGATACCCAACGTCTGCGTATTCGCAACCGTGCCTTCAACTGTATTCGCAAACGTCACCGTGCCGGCGCCACTGCCACTATTCAGCAACACATTGCCCGTCAGAACCGTCGCACTATTAAAACCAATATCATCATTCGTCGTCGTCACATCACCGGACGTCGAGATGCCACCCGCCTTATTCGCGCCAAACGTGACCGCGCCACCAGCGCTAATATCTCCCGCCGCCGCGATCGTCGTCGTGCCCGTTCCGTCTATATCAACAGTGCCGCTCACACCACTAATCGCCGCATTCAAACCGATCGTTGTCGCAGCATCCAAATCAACTGTTGTCGCACTCGTGATCGCGCCGTCTTGAACAATCGAGCCACCGGAGTCAATGCCAATGTTTGTCATAGACGCAACCGCGCCACCCAACGTCACATCACCAGACGCATTAATCGTGATGGCGCCGAGTGTCGAGCTAATGCTTTGTATGCTGACAGGAGCAGCAGCCGGTGTTGCATCTGATCCAGTGGTAATCGAAACAAAGGTCGCAGTAAGGGACTCTCCAATCACGATTCCCGCCCCACCAACATCATTAACCGTTTCCAGGGTCAACCCACCACCTGACAAGACAATGCCCGAAGTAAAGGTTCCTGAGGTGGAAATCGATTCTGTAGCCTGAAGCGCAACATCAACAGTTGAACCAAGTGCTTCGAGCTCCGACTCAAAAATCGTTGTAGGCGCTGTATCCGCGCTTAGAACAGTACCTGCGACACCGGATGGGTCTCCAGAAAAGGTCGCAGTCCCGTCGCTTGCACCATCTCCGCTACCGCCGGTAATGACGATAGAAGTTGGGTCTAGCAACAACGTACCTAGAGAATCAACTCCGCGGAGATCCGCAGAGCCAGCAAACCGGAGCGTTTCTTTACCAGACACCTCAGCAAAACCACCGCTACCAGCTTCAGGGCCACCTTTAGCTACGATACTTCCGAAGAAACGCGTAGATTCATCCGCCCAAACAATCACTGTCCCGCCATCTCCAGCAGCAAGAGCATCCGCATTGATAGAAACGTCTTCACCTACAAATGTCCGCAGCGCATTATGTTCTTCGCCTTTGCCCTGGTAATTACCACCTACCAGCACTTCACCACCGCCTGTATCACCAGAGGCATTTATTGTGGCATCACCTTGCAAAGCAACGCGATCGCCTAACACTTTTGCTGAGCCGCCCATCCCTGTCGAATTACTAACGTCTATCTGACCTTCAAAATATACTGTGCCGGATTCATTGCCATCTGCGTAACCGGTGGCAATCAGTCGGACTGAGCCTTCATGAGCATCTAACCCATTTGCAATAAGCTGACCGGTGTTGCGAATGCGAATGCGACCATTGTTGGCTGCGAGCGAAATCGTGTCCGCTGGCGCGAGCGGATCATTAGGTAAGGGTTCTGGGAAGGGTTTTGATTCAATCGTCCCGGCAATATCGATCAACGCGTTGACGTTGACGCTGCCATCGGTAACGCTGATAGTGATTTGACCAGTCGTGATAACCGTGTCGCTTGCGTCGGTCATCAAGAATGCGACAGCTCTGCTTTCTAGCGCGCTCGCGGCATTGCCATCAACCGAGATTGTGAGATCTGAGTTGCCAAGATCGAGAAGGTCGTTTTCAATATTATTGATTGCGACTTGCTCAGTCGCGCTGATTTCTATATCACCAGTGGTGTTGGCAAGATTGACGGTATTTTCCGCACCACTATCGGACACTTCAACAACGGGAGCGATTAGGTTAATCGTGCCTTCGCTACCATTTGCAGCACCAACGTCCAATGTGCCTGACACTGCTAAAGAATTCGTCGCTTCTAGAGTGACCTGACCACCGTCGCCGGCTTCATTTCCACCACGAGCGCTAAACTCACCAGCGATATTGATCGACTCGGCTGTGATTGCGATTTGACCACCATCACCATTTTGCCAAGCATCCGCACGAATCGACGCATCGGGCGCCACCAAAGCCGATGTCAGGGCATTAACTTCAACCCTACCACCGCCGGTTGCACCAGAAACATCAATGCTAGATGTATCCGTTAAAGAAACTGAATTGGCGTTGATCTGGACCTGGCCACCAATAGCGGTCGCGGAACTTGCCTGGATACTGCCTGAACCTGCGAGCAATAAAGCGGAATCGGACTGAATCGTCACCTGACCACCCGCGACACCCAGACCAGCAGAGGATGCGTCGATCGTGCCTGTATTCAAAACGCTACTACCAGAACCAAACAACGTGATCACACCGTCTTTGTATTCTGCGTCTTTGGCTCGAATCACGCCCTCGTTGTTAATCGCATGATCAAACAGGCTCTTACTGACGGAGGAGGTCAGCATGACCGTACCACCCGCCGCATCAATCGTGCCGGTGTTCGTCAGGGCTGAGCGCAAGCTTTCATTATTTTCTAGAACTTCTTCGGTGACTTCTATGCCGATCAGCTGGTCAGGCCCAAAACTCACTACCGCCTGACTACCGGTTGCCAGAGTAACCTGACCCAGTGTTGCAACGATAATGCCCGAGTTGGTAACAGACTCACCTAACAATGTGACTGAGCCGCCGACTGAGGCATTAATCACGCCATGGTTAATGACGTATCCACCAGGCCCATCGGCAGACTTAAAAATGGCGCCTTCTTTTTGGAAAAGATCCTGGTTGGCAAGACCTAACGCAGAAGCAAACACACCAGCCGCATTAATCGAGGCTGTCTCGCCAAAAATCACACCTTGTGGATTCACTAGCGCAATACGACCATTGGCTGTGATGGACCCAAAGATGGCTGTCGGACTACCGCCAACGACCCGCCCAACAAACCAGGCGGCTGCATCTGGCTGATTGATGAGTACGGTTTCATCTTTGGATAAATCAAAACTGTCAAAATTCATCAGCAGGTTTTGTGACTGCTGTGAAATCTGGGTGTCGAGCGCGTTAATTCGGGTAATAGACCCCTGCCCAGAAATCACCGTACCGCCTTCCGGGCCCGCGTGTGCAAGTGGCGCAAATAAAATCTGGCCAGCAACGAGCGTTCCCGCAAGCAGGCCTTTCTCAAGCATATGAGACATCAACGGCCGCAACCGGGGCCGGGACCCGGGTCCCGTCACTAACTCATGTTGATCTGGAGGCGTTTTCATAATCTCAGCTATCGCACCTGGTAGAGAAGGTCAAAGTAAACTCGCGACTCACCCTCAGCGACCGAAAAATTATTATCAAATGATGTTGAACGCGGCTTGGCGAAGATTAGATTTACATTACCGCGACCAGGCCAGGTCGCCCGCATGCCAAGCCCGTATCCCTTAATCTGGGCATCGAGGTCTTGGCCACCGCCAGGTCGTCGAGAAACACCATAGGCATAGTCAAAGAACAAGAAAGGTTTGATAGGTTCAAGAGGTAGATTAAACCGGGCAATGGGATCAATGGGGAGATCAAAAAAGAGTTCCATGCCCAGGTAAGCACCGCTATCCACTGAAATATCACTGACGCTAAAAGCACGCACGGCGGTTGGACCACCCATCGAAAACTGTTCAACGCTAGAGAGGAATTTGGGCGCGAACTGCGAATTCACCTTAAACACAAAGTTGAAAAAACTGTCTTCTTTCGTCAGCCAGTTATACACGCTGAATCGCTTCAGGATGTTCAGATTTAAAATTGTCTTCGTGAAATTTGTTGACTGATCCTGGACTTCGCCCTGAATAATATGACCTTGATCAATTCCCAACCGACCAGAGAACAGTAACTGTTGATCATCCTATAGCCGCGTGTACTCGGCGGAGACTGAAAAAGTCTCAATTTGTTGATCTGTCGAGAGAGAAGCCAGATCACCCACCTCAAACAGAATATCTTTGTAGGTGTAACCGACCTGGGTATTGATGTTGAGGGTACGACTGCGAACAAATTGATAAGAACCGAGCACGCCATAGTTATCGGTTTCACCGACAATTTCTGGCAACGCCTGAGTGGCGCCGACAGAGAATGTATTGGTGCTTATTGTGGCTCTCACTTTACCTCGTCTATCCTCCGTTACTGGAAGTTCATATTCCGCTAGTCCATAAAGTGAACTATCCGGGCCCTCAGAGCGCAAAGCGCCGATGAGCAGACGATGTCCTTTTTGTCGTATGTTGAGCCATTCCGTGGTGGCAAATAAGCGAATCTCACCGGTCGCGTCCGAACCGTGGTTATCCATCAACACATTGGAGCTCCACGCTTTCTCGTCCAGGACCCCCAGATTGAGACTTGTTTCGCCTACATTCTGCCCAGGGGAGAATGATCCCCTAACTCGGACCCCGGGTAAATCGTTGATCCGACGAAGGGCAGATTCTATTCGCTTTTCGGTCACCGCCTCTCCCATTTCGCCGTTGAGGGCCGAACTAATCACGGAGTCATCGAAAATCGAGTTGTTTGACACCGTCACACTACCCAGCCGACCCTCGAGTACATTCAACCGAATGAGACCATCCGAAACAGTCTGCTCGGGAACGAATGCGGTGGCTAGAATCAGTCCTTTTTCCCGGTAAAACTCGGTTACAGACAGTGCAATTGAATCCAACTGCTCAATCGTGATCCAACCCCGCTTGACCTCCTGAGTGCGGACCATGTTAACAATCGCTTCTAGATCTTCTTCGTCGTACCCACCACGGTCGATAATGTCTCGGAGAAAACGACCGACGTCCTGCAAGTCCCGCCGGGTAAAGCTATTATCGTCCAACTCGATCGAGCGCTCTTCCTCGAAACGGCGGTTAATGAGGGCCTGCACGCTCTCTTGGCTTATGCCGAGCTCTGGGTAAGGCACAACACCTTCAATTTCAACGCCAGCAACCGGCAGGCGCTTTTGCTCCTCTGTGCCGTATATCCGTCTCGAAACCGCTGGCACGCCGACTTTATCGGGAATATCAACTTTGAATGGGTCAGCCCGTTGCTCGAACTCTTCCATACGAAAGACGGGAAATTCCGCCGCTGCAATACAAAAAAACAACCCGATCAATACCGCAAAAGTACGAGATACTCGCCCATTAATTCCCATTAGCAATTAAATCCCTTTTTTTACGGTCAAATTTTACGGGCTGCACGAATAAAACAGCCTACCATTTAGCATAGATTGTCGCGTATGGCCCGTCCCAGGAAGAGAAGATTAGGGGCCCTATAGCCGACGATTTCGTGTCATTTTTGACCGCAGGTTGCCCGATTCACGGTATCTTAAAACACGCAATGAGTCCACGTGCCAGTTGTTTTAAAAACCCGCATATTGATAACAAAATATGCTTTTAAATCAGTCGCCTGGGGTCAAATTTGACGGAGAATCCTGAAGCCCGTAATAGGATCAGCCTGCCCAGAATGGGCAACACTTTTTGACAACGTACACTCTGCTTTGGGATCAGTATGGGCACCACCTAGTGCTAACACCTCCTCTCCCTGGATAGCCCACTCTTGCGCATTGCCCACATGATTATAGAGACCCCAGTTATTCGGTCTTCCCGACAGGGTATTGAGCAACTTTTCACCCAGACGCACACCACGAGAATCGACGCTACAGTTCACGTTTTCATCCACCTCAGCGGTACCATTCGTCGTAGCGGCATGCAGCCATTCAACAACGGTAGGCATGCGATATGCTTGACCACTTTGATCCGACAGCCAAGCTGCATAGGTTTGCGCTTGTTCAAGACTAATATTAGTGGCGGGCAAGGCCGATGGTCCTTGTAACTTCTGGCACCCGACATCCTCGCAATACTGGTTGAAATCACCAATTCGAATCTCTATGCGGCTGAGCGCATAGGATGAGCCTAATGGTTCCCCTGTCTTTGCTCCGGTTTTGGCAGGAATCACCACGAGTTGAGGCCCCGTACCACCAACCGCTAACAAGTCTTCGCACCAGCTACGATTACGACTGCCCTGACCCTCCAGACCTTTAGCTGCACATGGGTCCAGATCGCTAATCTCAATCCCTGCTAAAGAAGCCTCTCCAGGTAAGTAAGTCATCACTGCGGCCTTTATCTTGCGGGCTCTGTCTGGTGCTCGCACGGCAATCCGCTGAGTAATGCAACCACTTAGCGCCGCCACTATGCCTGGCTTGTCGATCACAAATCTGTCGGGATATATGCGCTTTAAATTCGCAATAACGCCCTCGAGACCCTGGGCACCAAAAACCTCACTATCCTCAATATCGCCTTTGCAGCGTAAAATATTACGAAACTCATCCAGGTTAGCGACATAGCTATCATTTCTGAGGCGCTCTACTTCCGAAGCCTGCGCGGCAGCTTCAGCCGCTGCAATTCTGGCCGCCTCAGCTTCGGCCGCAGCCACTTCTTTGTTCAGAATAGTGTCGAACTGAAAGTCTCGAAGATTCTTTAAACTCACCAGTTCTCGTTCTTCTGTATTAACTTTGCTCGCCTCAAAATTAAACCGTTCTCTGACAATGGCCATCAAGCCCGATGCTCTTTCGAGCAAGCCAACCGCATTCTCCACCAATGCTCTATCACCGGTATCAATGACCGTGGTTAACGCTTGTTCTCGAAGCTTCTTGACCTCTGCCAGATACGCGTCCATCACTTTGTCTTGCTGCTCTTCAATAGTTGCAGACGCCGTTGCTTCCCATTCTTCACCGGCTAATTCCGGAAAAACCTCCCTGAGCTCTAAGTCGAAACCGCGCAGCCGAGCAATACCGCTGGTGACCTGCCCATGCCAATCATCAGATTCAAAGTTTGGGCTCTTCAGACGGTCGCTAATATTAGACTGAGCACCCTGAAAACCAGCTTGAAGTTGAAGAAATTCTTCTGGCAGCGCCTCTGCACCCCCATAAAATTGTTGGTATGCACCGAAAGTGATCGACGCAATCAAAACCATTGCAACCGCCGCATAACGGAAATATGGCGGATCCTCGCTAAACATCCCCTCACGAAACTCATCCATACTTTGAGTTCGGTTTTCACCCTTGATTTCAAGGGCTTTTTTGAGCACCTTCCAATGCCGCCGCTTCATAAATGGTGGCGGTTCTGGGACGATGCCACGCTCAAGCGCTTTGTCTGCAGGCACTCGGTTATAGGGGTGCTTTCCGGTAAACAGCTCGTATGCCACGAGCGCAACAGCATAAATATCATCTGATTTGGTTGGCTCGAGGCCTTTCAACATTTCATAGCTGGCATATGCTGGCGTTAGCGCCCCGAGAGAGCCTGCATCAAACACAGTTTTCTCACCATCTGCGACGAGGTCGCCGGGATTAGAAACAGCCCGGGCAATACCAAAATCGAAGACTTTGCAGGCCTTTTCCGTGGTGTAGTAAATATTGCCGGGCTTAAAGTCAGAGTGAACAATACCTGCACCATGCGCTCGCCCCAGACCCTGACAGATACCATCAATAATGTTCCAGGCATCCTCGAGCGACACCCCTTCTGGGTGATCTTTCAGATAATCATCGAGGGGTTTACCGTCAAGTAACTCCATCGACATAAAGACGGTATCGCCTTCTTTGTCGAAATCGTAAACTGCCATGATGTTCGGATGAGGAATACCACGTGTCCGGGTAGTTTCACGCTGCAAGGAGATAAAGGCGTCTTTATGACGCGCAAAACTCTCATTCAAAATCTTAATGGCAATATAGGGATTACGTTCCTGAGCCTCTTGCTGACGAAGATCAAGCGCCTTATAGACGTCTCCCATACCACCAGAACCGACCTTTTCTTCCAGCACAAAGCGGTTCTTAAGCAAACGACCGGCTTCGGAATTTCCCCGGGGTTTTTGAGGACCTAGATCGGCAATGTAGGTGGTATCTCCAACACTATCGCCATGACCAATAACCGTTGCGTCATCGTCATCGGGTGCATTAATGATCGTTCTATCGTCATCGACTTCCTCGCCGCCGCCACCCCTCAGGATCGTGGCAGCTTCAGGAGACGTTTTCTCTAATTCATCGCCGCTACGTAAAATCGTCGCTTCCGACCCGCCAGAATCCGGCGCTTTCAGAATAGTTGCACCCTGATACTTGGCTTCAGGCTCACGCTGGGCAGGTTCACGAAGAATAGTGGCGCTACCGCTATCGAGGCTGCCAGAAGGGTTTTCGGAGGAAGACTCTGGGTCTTTTATGATCGTCGCACTGCTACTCGCAACATTAGAACTGTCTTGCTTTGATAGGTCGTCTTCGGCAAGGGGCTTTCGAATAATCGTCGCAGACGACGCAGCGTCGTCCGGGTCAGGTTTGCCCTGACCTTGAGAGCCGGCTTTGGCGCCAGTCTTTTCGTTTTTCGGCTCCTGCCGCAGCAAAGATCCGTCTGCTTCGGAATCCGGTTTGTACTCTGACATCCTGTTCCCGCACGCGATTGTGCCCCAACTTGCTATTTTGCGGGTTTTTTACGGGTTTTCATAGTGGGTATGAAAGTAGCTATGAATAGTAGGTAAGAATAGTCGCTGCACGTAGCGGGTCTTTGCAGAGGTGCTGGGATAGGGGTATCTTTATTAGTAGCCGGTCTTAAATAGAGGAACGAAAACTGAAAGCTGTGCTATTCGCAAATAAACCTAATTATATCGGACTGATCGCAACTGGCGACTTCCTCGCCCAGACCAATCTGGCCAGAACCCCACAGCATCAACTCTTGCCGCCGAAGGAAAATACTCTCACCATCATCAGTCTTAACAAAAGTCCCATTTGAACTCTGGTCAGCCAGATGAAATTTGCCACGACGAAACTCGATGGTGGCGTGACTGCGAGATGCCAGACGGGTCTGACAAAGTAAGTCACTCTGGACGCCCCGACCGATAACAAAGGTCCGGTTATCATTCGAGGCAATACTGGTCTTTTGATCCTGGTATTCGATTGACAGATGGGTAACTACTTCTACTTCTCCATCGACGGAAATTTCGATGCGAGTAACATCATCACTGGTTTCCCAAACAACCTGGTAAATGATGATTTCTTCTTCTTTACCTTTAACTGCCGTTTTATCGAATTGACGACTAATATCCTGCAAATCGGCATCTAGCAGCTTGATCGTATCTTCTGTGGTGATGATTTGAGCCCCCTTGGCAATACCTGCCATTCGGGCCGCGACATTGACCGCATCGCCAAAGACGTCGCCATCTTCCATTAGAATTGCAGGGCCGAAATGCAGGCCGACTTTGATAGACACTTCGACCGACTCACCTTGAATTCCCTGAGAAATTTCTTCTTGGCATTCCTTGGCGGCGCGGACACAGTCGGTGGCGGAACTAAACCGGCACATAATCTCATCACCGATCGTTTTGATGACATAACCACGGTACACCTCAGTGATTTTAGCCATCACATCGATGACCTTACCAATAATTCGATTAGCATTGTCGTCACCAAGCGACTCGTACAATTTGGTACTACCGGTTACGTCGGCAAACATGACCGCGACATCAACATTTTCTCGCGCCATCAGCTAGAATCCAGTTCTATGAGGGATTTGATTAGATGCCTAGAATATAGCGTGTAGCGAGTATTTTCCACCGTTTACTCGAACCTGTGACCCAGATCCCAAACTCCCGATGAGAGCGTAATCCACTTACATCCCAGCAGTGGCAATATCATCGTATATGCTTCACAATTAAGCGTTGATTTTTTCGCGTCAAAGCCCTTTAAGGAGCTCGAATTGCACGAGTTTGGCGCCGGCACTCATGTTGGCAATCTCAGAGATAATAACGAAGACTCATACGTCTGCGATCCAGTGAAAGAACTTTGGATCGTTGCCGACGGCATGGGTGGTCTAGGCTTTGGGGAAGTCGCTTCGGCGATTTCAACCCATACCGTTGCGACCCAGATCAACGAAGGTCATGGTGTTAATCAGGCCATAGAACTCGCCCACAAACGCATTAAAGAGTATGCCGATAATGAAGGCATGGGCACCAACATGGGCACTACGCTTGTGCTGCTGCTGTCACAAGGCAGCCTTTACAACATTTTTTGGGTCGGAGACTCTCGCGCCTACCTGTTTGATAACAATCAAATTGAGCAGCTAACAACCGACCACTCTTTGGTGCAGTCGCTTATAGATCAGGGTGAGATCACTGCCGAGGAAGCAAAATCTGATCCACGCAAGAACGCCGTGACTCGCGCCCTTGGTGTCCAAGAATTGGAAACCGCTAGAGCAGACAGTGTCAGTGAAAAATGGCAACCTGATCAAAAAATCCTGCTTTGCAGCGACGGTCTAACCGATTGCGTCAGCGCCGATGACATCGCGAAAATTCTGGCACAGGAAGGCACGGATCAAACGAGGGTCGATAATCTAATTGAAGCCGCACTCGCTGGCGGTGGCAAGGACAACATCACCATAATTGTTGTGTCTGCCTCAGAAAGCGCAAAGAAGCCAGAGAGCGATACACATGTGCCAGCGGATGTGAACGATAGTACGCATGTACCGATGGACTCTGTCGCCAAAAGAAACCGATATAAGGCTATCGCCACTAGCTCTCAGCGAGGCGTTTTAGCTTCGCCCGCAGCACAGGCACATCAAGACGTACATCAAGAGGTACATCAAGAGGCACCCAAACGCTGGTTTAATTTACAGAATTGGATTGGCGCCTTCGCGATGGTCTTCGCGGTGATTGTTTTTGCCAGACTCACAACTGCAGATCGAGCGGAACCGAGCGAATTTCCTGCTCCACAGCTGCTGCAGCTGGAAACAGAGAATGCAATACCCGTTGCCCGACGAGGGATGCCGGACATCAAACTACCCGAAACTGGGACAGTACTACAGTTAGGCTTGTTCTCAAGACTAGAGGGCGCTGAAACTCGCCAACAAGAAGCAAGCTCAAAAGGTTACGTTCCGTTCATCGAAAAAAAGATAGCCGGGAATGAAGTTCAGTATGTTGTACTGCTCGGCCCATATTATGACCAACAGTCTGTGCAGACGACGTCAAAGGGTTTGGAGCGCGAGGGTATCAAATATTTTGAACGCCCCGACGTTCAATATTGACCGCCAGAAAACATCCAGCCCAGGTGCAGCCTAACAAGAATCCGAATTATGGATAGTCTAGACATCGAACTCATCAAGAAACTCGTTCCGTTCAGTAGCATGTCTACTAACGATCTGGACAGCGCATTGCAAGGCGCTATCGTCACGATGTATCCCGAAGGCAAAATGATTTTTAAGCGTAACGAGGAAGACACCAACGCACACTGGCTACTAGCCGGCGCCATCGACTTACTGGACGAGAAATTCGAAGCGAAAAATCGAAAGGTCGGCGACGATGCAGCTCGATTCCCATTCGACAACAATACCCCTCACCGCGTCACAGCAATAACAACTGAGGAAGCAAAAGTCCTCAGTGCGCCTCGAGATATCGCGAGAGGTATCCCAGCAAATAGAGCACCAGAACCCAATGGCATTGCAGATGAAGGTGTCGACTGGATGTCCACACTCCTCAGCTCACCACTTTTCGAATTTATACCACCAACAAACATCCAAGCACTCTTCAGTAAATTTGAAGAACAAAAGTACGACGCTGGAGATGTGGTGATCACGCAGGGTGAGCCAGGCGACTATTTCTATGTCATTCAAACTGGCATTGTGAAAGTTGAACGGTCGATGGGCAATAAAACTCAACTACAAGCTGAGCTCAAAGCAGGCGATAATTTTGGTCAGGACGCATTAATCAGTGATGTACCACGCAATGCAAGCGTGACAATGCTGAACAACGGAATTCTCATGCGTCTATCAGCTCCAGACTTCGAAAGCCTGCTAATGAAGCCCGTCATCGAATCCATTAATGAGGCCGAGGCGGCCGAGATGATCGCAGCAGGCGACCCCAAAACCTATTTGCTGGACGTACGGAACCCCAAAGAAGTAGAGATCGACAAGCGAATCGGTGCGATTAACGTTCCATTGCTATTGCTCCGCAAGAATTTGCCCAAACTCAAGCCCGATGCGGTTTACATTACAGTCTGCGATGGTGGAAAGCGCGCCGAACTCGCCTCTTACATCCTGAACGAAAAAGGGTTCACCGCTTACGTTCTGAAACAGGAAAGCTCATGAACCAGGACTGCCTATTTTGTAAGATCTCGAACGGTGATATCCCCTCTGATCGCATTTACGAAGATGACAGGGTTATTGCTTTCAGGGATATTAACCCGCAGGCACCATTTCATGCCCAGGTCATACCGCGCGAGCATATTGCGACCATTAACGATTTAACCACTGACAACTCAGACCTACTGGCGCACATGATACTGACGGCAAAAACCCTCGCGAGCGACAATGACTTCTCTGAACCCGGCTACCGGCTAATCATGAATTGCAACGAACAGGGTGGCCAAACGGTTTATCACATCCATCTGCACATTCTGGCTGGTCGCCAATTACGCGGTCTCGGCTAATGTCTTTTTTTGACAACCTCATCATTGAAGTAGACAAGGCGCTCCGGACCAGCACAGGCAATGTCGGCATGACTTCACGCCCAACACCAGCGACTGAACAGAGTGAACTTAACGCTGACGAGAAAGCGCTGGCGGGACGACTTATGCGGGTCAATCACTGTGGTGAGGTATGCGCGCAAGCCTTATATCACGGCCAAGCATTAACAGCGAAAAGTGGCAGAGTTGCCAATGCCATGCGAGAAGCAGCCATCGAGGAAACCGATCACCTGGCATGGTGTGAAAGCCGTCTAAAAGAATTAGACACGCCCGTGAGCCGTCTAAATCCCTTTTGGTACGCGAGTTCTTACGGTATTGGTGCCCTGACAGGATTGCTTGGCGACAAGATTAATCTTGGTTTTGTCGCGGCGACGGAAGAACAGGTGTGCAGGCATCTGGACGAGCATCTTGAGAAATTGCCAAAGGCTGACACCAGATCACGAGAGGTCTTATCCGTTATGCGAGATGATGAACAACGGCACCAGGACACCGCACTAAAGAAAGGTGGAGCAAGATTCCCATCACCAGTCAAAGCCCTGATGACGGGCGTTTCAAAAACGATGACGGGCTCAACCTACTGGATCTAACTTAAATCTCGGCGTTAGCAATTGGCGGGTGAAAAATCACCTGCACCTTTACTCCCGAGGGGTCTTTACAGTAGAAACTTCTCGCACCATCCCGATGGGTTCGTGGTTCATTGAGCATATCCACCCCATTTGCTTGCAGATACTCAAACCAAGGATCAACGTCCTTAATCTCGTTTATAAAGAACCCAATGTGATCCAACTTGCCGGTTTCATTTGCTGTCGTCAATCTATGCAGCGCAAGATTGTCGTTCCCAGACGTTAGATAGACGTTGTCAGGGTCAGGGCGCCACTCCACTGACATGCCCATAAGTTCCACAAAAAAGTGTTCCGATGCTTCAAAAGCATGGACAAACAATGCCACATGGCGAAGCCCATTTGTTTTGCCAGGTCGCTGTAAGTTCATGATGAGTGGATCTCGTAGTCATGAGTAATTTCAACACCAGCACGCCCCAGCATAATGGATGCGGAGCAGTACTTTTCTGCGGAAAGATCGATTGCTCTTTTGACCTGCGCCTCTTTAAGGTTGGTCCCGGTCACCACAAAGTGAAAGTGTATTTTGGTAAATACGCTAGGAATCTCCTTAGCTCGTTCTGCTTCAATTTCAGCCACACAGCCGGATATATCCTGACGGGCTTTTTGCAAAATCGACATCACATCAAAACTCGTGCAACCACCAACTCCTAGTAGCACCATTTCCATTGGACGAATGCCAATATTCCGTCCGCCAGCAGACGGTGGTCCATCAATCACAACGGTATGACCGCTTTCCGACTCGGCAAGAAAAGTCACATTCTCGATCCATTTCACTGAGGCTTTCACATACGTTTCCAATCACATTGATGGCTCTATGTTATCAGAGTCGGTTTCTACGAGATGCGCTTCTCAAAAATCTATTTTGTGCTTAGCCGGGCCTAAACATGCCGTTTAGGCACATCTCAGAGCGCTATGTCGGAAGCGCGGTTGTTTTGCAGGCGCCGTGGACGTAATCTTGACCATCAATATAAAAATGCGGAACCGAGCCTCTATGGTAAGCCTGAGTCTTAACACGCCAGATTTTGGCAATATGGATGAGTTTCTCTCGGTCGCACACAAGCGAAAGTATCCTCGTGGCGCGACGATCATCTTCGCCGGGGAAGACAGCGATTCTCTGTACTACATCACTAAGGGCTCGGTAACCGTTTCCGTGGAGGATGAAAATGGCCGCGAAATCATCGTTGCCTATCTGAATACCAACGACTTTTTCGGTGAAATGGGCATGTTCGGCGATGGCACTAGATCAGCCTGGGTAAAAGCAAAAACAGAGTGCGAGGTGGCCGAACTAGGTTACGCCAAATTCGTTGAAGTCAGCCAGAAAGACGCCGGTATTATGTTTAATGTGGCTAGCCAATTGGCAGACCGCCTCACCAAGACGACTCAGAAGGTCAGTGATCTGGCTTTCCTTGACGTCACCGGCCGCGTTGCCCGGCAGCTTCTAGACCTGTGCAACGAACCCGATGCGATGACACACCCCGACGGCATGCAGATCAAAATTACCCGACAGGAGATTGGGCGCCTCGTCGGTTGCTCAAGAGAAATGGTAGGCCGTGTTTTAAAGACCCTCGAAGATCAAGGTCTTGTTTCGGCAAAGGGCAAGACGATGGTCGTATTTGGCACGCGCTAGCGACCAACCTGCTATGGAATAAACAGCTCCCTTAATTTCATACCCGGATCGGCATGCCGCATAAATGCCTCGCCAACCAGAAACCCAAAAACACCTGCTTCAGTCATTAACTCAACATCAGCCTGTGTATGTATCCCGCTCTCGGTGATCACCAAAGAATTAGAAGACACGGCACCTTTAAGCGCGAGCGTCGTTTCCAACGAGACCTCAAAGGTCTTCAAATTACGGTTATTAATGCCCAAAATGTCTGGCTCGACTTTAATTGCACGAGCCATCTCGTCGGCATCATGCACCTCAACCAGAACATTCATACCGAGAGTTTGCGCTAGATCGTGATAACGCCTCAGCTGATCGTCATCCAGAATGCTCACAATGAGCAATACGCAGTCGGCGCCAAGGTTTCTGGCTTCAAATATCTGATAGGCGTCGACAATGAAGTCTTTGCGCAGAACTGGCAGGTCTACAGCAGCCCGCGCTTCTTGTAGATAAGCATCTGCACCTTGAAAAAACTGTTCATCTGTTAGCACCGATAGACAGCTTGCGCCCGCGGACTGGTATTGAATGGCAATCTCCGCGGGATGAAACACTTCTCGGATGACACCCTGGGACGGCGAGGCCTTTTTGATTTCCGCTATCACCGCAGGTTTTTCATCAAGGATTCGACGGAGCAACTGAGCTTTAAAATCACGCACGGCCGGGGCGCCGGCCAAAAGCCCTTCGAGCTCAGTAAGCGGTAGCCGAAGCTTTCGCTCAGCAACCTCAATCTGCTTTTGTGCCACAATTTTATCGAGAATGCTTTCAGGAATGGTATCTGTCACAAAACTGCCTTCATTTGCTGGGTAAAATCCACAAAGTCCCGCATCTTCTCCCGGGCTAAACCAGAACCTATTGCATCCTGAGCCATTTCGACCCCCGCGCCCAGGCTTGCACACAAACCTGACACGTAGATTGCAGCACCGGCATTCAAACTAACGATATCCATTGCCGCCTCGTGCTCACCGCTGAGTGCTGCATTGACCAGGCGGAGGGATTCATTCGCATCCTTTACCACCAGCTCATCCAGACTCTGAACCGCAAGTCCGAACTGACCGGGCTCAATCTGATATTCATTGATTTCACCATCCTTGAGTTCCGCGACGTGGGTGGGCGCGGCAATACTGATCTCATCCAAACCATCTTCCGAATGCACAACCATCACATGTTCGCTGCCGAGCGCCTGCAAGACCTCTGCCATCGGCCGCAACCACCGACGGGCATAGACACCTAGTACCTGCCGGCGAGCACCGGCTGGGTTGGTCAAAGGTCCGAGCAAATTAAAAACTGTACGGACGACCATTTCTTTTCTTGGACCGATCGCATGTTTCATCGCACTGTGGTGGTTTAAAGCGAATAAAAACCCAACACCCACCGTGTCGACACAACGAGCCACCTGCTCTGGCGTCAACATGATTTCTGCACCAGCGGCTTCAAGCACATCAGCGCTGCCACTTTTGCTCGATGCCGCACGATTGCCATGTTTGGCGATGACGGCACCGGCAGCTGCGGCAACCAAAGCACTAGCGGTCGAAACATTGAACTTGTTGCTGCCGCTGCCACCGGTGCCACAGGTATCGACAATATTCTCCCGACTCAAAATTACGGGCGTGGCCAGTTCGCGCATCACCGTTGCTGCTGCAACAATCTCGCTCACTGTTTCGCCTTTTAGACGCAGCCCCACCAGGAACCCCCCGATTTGCGCATCGGTTGCCTCACCGGTCATGATCAGCCGCATGACGTCGAGCATCTCACTTTTGCTTAGATCTGTTCCTTCGATGACGCAAGCAATCGCACCTGGCATGTCCATCAAACGGTCTCCTTCTGGTCGAGGAAATTTTGTAATAACTGATGTCCATGCTCAGTCAGGATGGACTCAGGGTGAAATTGAACCCCTTCAGCGCCATTTTCTTTGTGTCGCAAGCCCATTATTTCGTCTATTTCATCGGCCTTTTCTGTCCACGCGGTGACTTCAAAACAATCCGGTAGGCTAGCTTTTTGTACCACTAACGAGTGATATCGAGTGGCAATAAAAGGATTGGGTAGATTGCGAAAAACACCCTTTCCGTTGTGTTGGATTTCAGAGGTTTTACCGTGCATCACCTGGCTGGCACGAACGATCTCGCCGCCATATACCTGCCCCAGGCTCTGATGCCCCAAACAGATTCCCAACAAAGGTATTTCACCGGCAAAGTGCCCCACAATATCCATCGAGACACCAGCCTCATCAGGCGTGCAGGGGCCAGGAGAAATCACTATAAACTCTGGTGACAGAGCGCGCACCTCATCTACCGTAATTTCATCGTTACGGTAAACCTGAACTTCCTGACCTAACTCGCCCAGATACTGCACGATGTTGTAGGTAAAAGAATCGTAGTTATCAATCATCACAATCATCGCTAGCTCCTAACGACCGGTCGCGCTTCAGCAGAATTCGTCTGGCGCAAGTTGCTTTTCGATGATTGAGCTGCAGATGGCGGCCCCGCAGATGGCGGCCCCGAAAGAAGCCGCAAGCCGCTTTCCGCCATCGCTGCCGCCTGCATAATGGAACGCGCCTTATTAATGGTTTCTTTCCATTCCAGACGCGGAATTGAATCTGCAACAACACCGGCACCTGCTTGGACGTAGAGCGTGCCGTCTTTAACAATCGCCGTGCGAATCGCAATCGCTGTATCCATATTGCCATTCCAGGACAAATAGCCGACAGCGCCGCCAAAAATGCCACGTTTTTCTGGCTCTAACTCATCAATAATTTCCAGAGCTCGCACTTTCGGTGCGCCACTCAAGGTACCGACCGGCAAGGTGGCACGGAGCACATCCATCGCTTGGACATCTGATTTCACCTGACCAGTAACATTCGACGCGATGTGCATCACATGGGCGTAGCGCTCCACTGTCATCATTTCACTCACTTCGACGCTGCCGATCTGACACACCTTGCCAATATCATTTCGGCCCAGGTCAATCAGCATCAAATGCTCAGCAAGTTCCTTTGGATCTGCCAATAACTCTGCTTCCAGAGCCTTGTCTTCTGCATCATCGCGGCCGCGCCTTCTTGTACCGGCTAGCGGACGGACAGTGACTTCACCATGATCCAATCGAGCTAGAATCTCTGGGGAAGAACTCACAATGTGGAAATCTTTGAGGTTCATATAATACATATAGGGTGATGGATTCAAAGATCGCAGTGATCGATAGAGATCAAGCGGTGTTGCTTCAAGCTGAACCGTCATCCGTTGAGACAACACCACCTGCATCACGTCTCCAGCGACGATGTAGTCACGTATTTTTTCCACGTCTGCTTTAAACGCATCCTCGCCGTAGCTGGAGACAAAATCCTCTTCGCGCATGATCGGACCGGGCTCTGAGTCGAAAAATTTAGGCGCGACCGGTTGCCTGAGACTGTGCCCCATAGAGTCGAGGCGTTGCTGCGCCAACTCAAGTGCAGCGGGTTCTTCAGGGTTGGCATGGGTAATCAGATGAATGAAGCCTTTGACGTTATCAAACACCAGGACATCGTTGGATACCATGAGCAAGATATCCGGTGCACCAATCGTGTCCTTGGGCATCCTATCTCGCAGTTTTCGTTCTACATAGCGGACGGTGTCATAGCCAAAATATCCCACCAGTCCACCTGTGTAGATGGGTAAATCGGGAATAGATGGGTAGCGGTAACGTGACTGGAAATCCTCAATAAATGCCAGCGGGTCTTCCACCTGCAGTCGCTCTCGAACTTCGCCGTTAGTTTCCACAGAGACCTCGTGACCAACAACGCGAATGATGGTTTCTGCCGGAAGCCCAACCATGGAATATCTAGACCACTTTTCGCCACCCTGGCCTGCAGATTCTAGTAGGTAGCTGTAATGACCTTCGGCTGCCTTGATGTAACTAGACAGTGGCGTATCAAGATCGGCAAGCACACTACGGGTAATGGGGATGTGATTAAAACCCTGTTCAGCCAGGGCAGCAAATTGTTCGGGTGTCATGGATTTCTCCTGGTATCGAATTGGATGATCGGCTCTAATTCAGAGCGAGAAGGATCACCATCGCCAGGAGAGGTGGGTGTGCTTAAACCAATATAAAATTTGTGCAGGGTTCATCAAAAGAACTGTATTTCCCCGAAGCCGGAGAGAATAATGCAGTGCGTGACCGTTTTCAAGTCGAGAGCTCAAGCAAGAGAAATGTTCGCCTTCATTTGCTTGATAGTCGCAGCATAGTCGTCGACCCCAAAAATCGCGGACCCGGAAACAAAGGTATCCGCCCCTGCCGCTGCAATTTCTGCGATGTTATCCACTTTTACGCCGCCGTCAATTTCAAGCCGAATATCATAGCCGCTCCTATCAATTCTTTGGCGCACTTCCTTCAGCTTGTCCAGAGTGCCGGGGATAAACGTCTGGCCACCAAAACCAGGATTAATCGACATGATGAGAATCATGTCGAGCTTGTCCATCACATAGTCAAGATAGTGCAGCGGCGTGGTGGGGTTGAACACCAAACCGGTTTTGCAGCCACCGGACTTAACGAGCCCTAGCGAACGATCAATATGGTCGGTTCCCTCTGGATGAAACGTGATGTAGGTTGCACCTGCCTCGATAAAATCGCCGATTATCCGGTCGACAGGCCGCACCATCAAATGCACATCAATCGGGGCAGTGACGCCATACTTGCGTAACGCCTCACACACCATGGGTCCAATCGTTAAATTCGGCACATAGTGATTATCCATTACATCGAAATGTACAATGTCAGCGCCGGCGTTCAATACCGCATCAACTTCTTCGCCAAGCCGGGCAAAGTCTGCCGATAGTATGGATGGTGCAATCAACGGCTCCATAAGGATCCCATCTATTTGATCAAAGATGTATTGTAGCGAAATAGCGCATAAAGATAACGCACCTATACTAAACCCATGAAAGCACTTTTACGCCTCATCGGTTGTGTTGCGCTCGGATACGCTCTGCCCGGTCTCAGCAGCGAACCATACCGCTACTTACCCGATCAGTCTGGTATGCCCCAGGGCGGGATTATCCTGCGTTATCCCGATGTCGCAGGGTCGGTAGCAGACCAGCTAGGGAATAGCCTTAGCGAGTATGGCTGGTCAGTACTGCTAGTGCCCAGTGTTGATACTGCCACCCCTAGCCTTCAAGCCATTGATTTGAACCAGTTGGTTACCTACATGTCGAGTGAAAAGGGACAACTAAACCTGGTGGTCTTATCGATCGGCGATACCTGGGATGCCGAAATCAAATTAGCAAGGCCAGACTCTGGAGATGAGCCTCGAAACCCTATCCGCGGCCTGGTGCTAATTAATGTGCCTGGAAATGTGTCGACGCCACCGCAACTGCCTGTGCTGGATATCGTGACTCACGAACCAGCCCTCCACGGCTTCAAACAACGACGAAAAACCGCCCGCAAAGATCAACTGACCCAGCAGCAAGGATTAATCCTCACCTACTCGACACGCGCAAAAATGCACCAGGAAAATCTATTGGGTCGACGGATCAGAGGATGGTTACACCGCCATGTAAAAGGAATGGTAATCAGCGAAACCGAGCGTTGAGCAAATCGTATCGTTCTGGTGTCCCGACATCTGTCCATTCTCCACGGAAGACTTCCCCGGTTAACTGACCGTTTTTAACTGCAGCATCAAAAAGAGGCCTAAGCATTAATTTGCCATGGCTCATGGTGTCGAAAAACTGGGGAGGATAAACGCCGATACCAGAATAGGTGTAGGTGGGTCCTGACGGTGTCAAAAGGCCGCCGTTATCGAGACCATAATCACCTCCCGGATGGTGATCCGGATTCGGTACCAGAACCAGATGGGGGCACGTTATGTGATCCAGAGCCATCAGCGAGTCAAATTCGAAGTCGGTGAAAATATCTGCATTGACGACCAGGAATGGTGCTTCGCCTAGCAAGGGAAGCGTCGCATATATACCACCGGCTGTTTCCAACAACTCTGGCTCTATCGAGTACTCAATTTGTACACCGAACTGTTCGCTGCCCAATAATTGCTGGATTTTCTCTCCCAAAAAGTGAAGATTAATCACGACCGATTCGACGCCGGATTCAGCAAGACGGCTCAAGTGTCTCTGGATTAATGTGGTCGTACCAATGGGCAGTAGGGGCTTCGGTAAGTCGCGGGTCAGTGGTAACATCCGTTCGCCCCTGCCCGCTGCCAATATCATTGCTTTCACGATAGACCCCTCATCATAGCGGTTGTCATAGCGGGTTCGACATTTTGACGCAGCCAATCACCAAATTCACCAAGCTCAGGGTAGGGCTCGGCGTAAAGGTCCGTGACTTCGAGGAGGTAGTCCACCACAAGCGGTATGTCGCCTAGATAGCCAGGCTTGCCATCACGAAGATTCAACCGGCTAAAGATACCCGCGCATTTCAAATGACGCTGAAAACCCATCAGATCAAACCAACGAACGAATTCGTCCGCCGAGACCTCTGGCATAATTCTCTGCCGGAATGATTCCACTAGTATGAGGACCATAGATCTCGGCAACCGCCAATAGCAGTCTTTTAGAAGCGAAACCAGATCGTACGTCGCAGGTCCCATGACTGCATCCTGGAAATCGATCACCCCAATCTGACCATCATCCTGCAGCATCAGGTTTCTGGCATGAAAATCGCGATGCACAAACACGGTAGGCTGGGACATTGCGTTATCTACTAGCAGTTCACTGACCTGCTGGAACAAGCCTCGCGCACCGGCGTCCATCGGCAGTTGCAGTTGCTGGGTGACAAACCAGTCAGGAAATAGAGCCATTTCTGCTTCTAGTCGATCCGCATCATAGAATGGCAGCTGGGCACTCTCCGCCCTAAGCACGCACTCAAGCGTTTCGAGCGCATTCATATACAGGTCCTGCTGACCCGCATCGGAAGACGCTTTGACTTGCGGCAACAACAACCGATCGCCAAGGTCCGATAACAACAAATACCCTAATTGTATATCCGCTGCGAAAATTGTTGGTACCAATACACCCGCATTCGACAATCGCTGACAAACGATCACAAAACTTTCATTGTCTTCCTTGTCTGGCGGTGCATCCACCAGGATATAATTCGTACTATCGACTGTACTATCGACTGTACTATCGACTGTACTATCGACTGTACTATCGACTGTACTATCGACTGTACTATCGACTGTAGTGCGAAAATAGCGGCGAAAACTGGCGTCGTCTGAAGCGCTAAAAAGCCGGAAATCATCATCAACAGCATGTCCCAGCGATCGTAGCTCTGATCTCCCCCAATTCTGTAGTCCCAAAAGGCGAGTTTGCTTGGTTTCTGAGGTTAGCATAGCCCTAAATATAACCTGACCTGATAAGGTGAATGCTTTATTATCACCTAACTCTTTCGTTCGGTGCTAACCATAAAGGCCTCTCTTACCATGTTGATGGGATTAACTCGCCCAACACGCCTCTTCATTACGCCCCTGGTTCTTTTTTCTTCTCTGACTTCTGCGGCTACCGTGGACTTTAGAGCTGCAGCGGAAATTGACTGGCGGCCACTGAGCTCGTTGAATGCAATCGAGTCACAAAAAGTCCCATTTTACTGCCACGGCGCTTATTTGGAACCCGCACTCCGCTTTGATTCAAGCAGCGGGTTACTGCATGCCGAGGCTGACGATGCCCTGCACATCATCAATCAATCGACGACGTTCACCGGCGGCGTCATTCTAAACCAGGGCACTCAGGAGATCCGTTCGCCTAGAATCGTCCAAGACGAAAATTCGCAAATGGCGGAAATAGATGGGCCACTCCAGCTTCGTGATCGCGGCTTGTTGCTAACGGGCGAACGCGCGACTTCCAACCTTTTAACCGGTGAAGGGACTGTGGATCAGGCAACATTTCTACTCCACGAAGCCAGTTTCCGTGGCAAGGCTGCAACCCTAAAACGAAATGGAAGCAATCAACTTTTCCTAGACGATACGACTTTCACCCGCTGCGACCCTGGTAGCAATGTATGGTCGATGAAGAGCGAGACTCTGGTGCTGAAGCCGGACGAAGGCTACGGCACCGCGCGCAATGTCACTCTGCGCATCAAGGATATCCCCGTCATCTATACCCCCTACCTGAGGTTTCCGCTCAACGACGAGCGTCAGTCAGGATTCCTGTTACCCAGCGTTGGCTACGATAGTGACGGGGGTACTGACATCATTATCCCGTATTACTTCAATCTTGCCCCTGCTTACGACGCAACTTACCAGCTCCGTAGCTTGTGGAAACGCGGACTGATCCATGATCTGCAAGCTCGGCACATGAGTTTGCGCACCAACAACGAAATGAACCTGGGCTTCATTCGCAAGGATGATGAATATGATGATCGCGAGTTGGAGGATCTAACGACGGCTGGAACTAATACTGGAGTCATCATTCCGGGCTTCGAGAAGCAAGACCGCTGGTATATTAATCTCAGGCACGAGGGAGGCTGGGCACCCGAGTGGAAAACCTCGATCGACTATAGCGCTGTATCTGATACCGAATACGTAGAGGATATCGGTGGTGAATTCGGATCAACTTCAATAGCTGATTTTCTCAACCCAGTGAGAGGAAACCTCACTGAGAGACGCAGTGCGTCATTGACCAGATTAGGCACCGTGTCCTATCGATCAGGAGATTTCAAATCTTCATTGAACGTCCAGGGCTTTCAATCTCTTAATCGACTGGGTGCAGATCAGTACGAAAAATTACCCAACCTAACCGCAGCCTGGGAAAGGGACCTCGGTCCTCTCGAATCAGAGATCAAATTCGACTACACATTTTTCGACAAGAAGAATACTGGTCTAACAGGTCGATTGGCCGCGATCGGCGAACGTGCTTACACTGATTTGGAAGTGGCATGGCCAAATAGAAAAGCATGGGGCTTTTTAACGCCCGCTGCAGGGGTCATCCATCGCAAGTATCAGTTGGATGACGGACCGCTCGCCGCCCGGTCTAATCCTGAGGTCACTACTGGTCGCTTTTCATTGGATGGCGGCCTCTTCTTCGATCGCTTTTTTGATTTTAAAGATACAGCCCTTCAGCAAACACTCGAACCACGCATCTATTACCTCTATGTTGAAAATGACTTTCAGGATGATCTGCCACAGTTCGATGCGAGCCCCTCGACACAATCTTACTCGTCACTGTTCCGTAATAACCGTTTCTCAGGATTCGACAGGATTGGTGACGCAGAGCGAATTAGCCTTGGTCTAACCAGCCGTTTTCTCTCGGAAGAAACCGGATCAGAATTCCTCTCTTTGAGCCTGGGACAGATCTATTACATGAAGGATCGAGATGTCGCCTTTAAGCCTACTGCGGCTGATGATCCAACCGCAGACGAGTCGCCGCTGTTCGCGAATGCTCGCTTTAAATTGGGTTCTCATTTTTCTGTTTCTGGCGGTTTTGAATGGGAGCCTGATGTCAATCGTTCCAATCGCGGTACATTCGCATTGAAGTACAACGACGGATTACGCCGTATTGTTAATGTGAACTACACGTACACTGCCTCGGAAATTAAACGACCTAGCCTAACCACGAAGTCTGAAGAATCCGACATTAATATGATCTGGCCAATCACCCAGCAATGGAGCGCTATTGGTCGTTGGAATTTTGGCTGGGATGATAATCGAACTATTGAGGCGTTTGCGGGTCTTGAATATAACGATTGTTGTTGGAAAACCCGGCTCGTCTGGAGACGTTTCCTTAAAGATCCGCGAAGCGTCACGCAGCTCATCGATGATCCGACAGCGCCGGGTGGATTTGTTGCCGTCACAGATCTAAAAACACCCTCGGATGTGGGTATATTTTTTGAGTTTCAGCTAAAAGGACTCGCTACGTTAGGCGGGCGATTAGATTCATTCCTCGAGGATGCTATTCCTGGCTACCGAGAGAGAGAAGACGTAATAGGATTATGATGAAGAAATTAACGTTGTTTTGCGCTGCTTTCTGGTTCAGTGCCGCCGCATCTGCGGACATGGTCATTCTGGATGAAATCGCTGTCGTCGTGGACGACGATGTTGTCATGGCATCTGAGGTCGAAGTGCGCCGTCGCGCCGTTATTGGCCAGCTAAAAGGCCAGAACAAGCGCTTGCCCCCCGACGAAATTATTCGCGAACAAATCATCGAGCGCTTAATTGTCGAGAGCTTGCAGTTACAGATGGCCCGGCGAGCCGGTGTTCGAGTGAGCGATGAGGAGCTTAACGCTACGCTACGGCGAGTTGCCGCGCAAAACGACATGAGTCTGGCACAGTTCAGTCTCGAGGTGGAAAAGGACGGGATTTCATATCTTGAAATGCGCGCTCAGATTCGCAAGGAAATTGCGATCAACCGGGTTCGAGACGGCGTCATGCGCAATCGGATCAAAATTACCGAACAAGAAATCGAGGTGTTCCTGGAATCTGAAATGGGCCAGATCATGACAGCGGACGAATATCGTCTGGCTCACATTCTGCTTCCCTTCGGTGAAGGCGCAAACGGTGATGCAATCAACCAGGTAAAGCAATCTGCCGAAGCTCTGATTACAGAAATCAACGGTGGCGCTGATTTCCAGTCGCTCGCTATTGAGCGCAGCACAGCGTCTGATGCACTAGAAGGTGGAGATCTCGGCTGGCGTAAAGCAGCGCAATTACCAACGATGTTTTCTGACGTCGCGCCCGGTATGGCGATCGGTGATATTCGCGGGCCAATCCGGAGTGGTAGTGGCTACCACGTGGTAACGTTACTGGACAAGCGTGGCGCCAAAACTGAGGGACGCGTCAATCAAACAGAGGTTAGACACGTATTGATTGAGTCATCAGAGATCATGACGGAAGAAGAAGCACGTGAGTTTGCAGAGTCTCTTCGTGCGGAAATCATCGAAGGTCGACCCTTCGAAGATATCGCCAAACTGCATTCAGACGACCCGGGCTCTGCTTTAAGTGGTGGTGATCTTGGTTGGAATACCAAAGGCACCTTTGTTCCAGAATTTGAAGCAAACATGGTCGCCGCGAAAATAAATGAATTGTCTCCAGTGTTCCGTAGCCAACATGGTTACCACTTCCTAGAGGTCACCGGATATCGCATTGAAGATATGAGCAATGAGTTTTTGATGCAACAAGCTGCCAATTTCCTGCGTAACCAAAAAATGGATGAAGAGCTTGAATCCTGGGTGCGCGAGCTGAGAGAAGATGCGTTTGTCGAAATCCGCAGTTGAAGCTGTTCTTGCCGTAACCCCTGGGGAACCCGCCGGTATTGGACCGGACCTGTTGCTTGAAGTCGACACGGGGCAACTCAACGCCACTTTAATTGGCATCGCTGATCCAGCGATGCTCGAACAAAGAGCAAAGCTGCTCGGTATCCAACCGAAACTCAACATTATCCAACAGGTGAGCGAGGCTGCTTCCGGTCACCTGAATATCCTCCCCGTCACCTGCCCAAGACCAGTCGTACCCGGTGTATTAACGCCTGAAAATAGTCAATATGTATTGGATACACTCGAGGTAGCCGTTTCGCTTTGCGAGAGCGGCGATTGCAGCGGGATGGTAACGGGCCCTGTGAATAAGGCGGCGATTAACGATGCTGGCATCCCATTTACGGGACACACAGAATGGCTGGCCGATCGAACAGGCACACCAAGGGTGGTTATGATGCTCGCCTCCGGTCAACTCAGAGTCGCATTAGCCACGACACATTTACCCCTCAGAGATGTGGCAGATGCTATAAACCATGAAGATCTGGTGACCATCTTGCATATCATTCATCGTGATTTGATCAGCAGATTTGGCATTCCAGCGCCTCGTATCCTCGTGTGTGGGCTCAACCCCCATGCAGGCGAATCTGGTCACCTCGGCATGGAGGAAATCAATATCATAAAACCTGCTCTACTAAGCGCAGAGGAAGATGGCTTAATCGTAATAGGACCAACTCCTGCAGACACCGCATTTACACCTAACAGCCTTTCAGAGGCGGATATTGTGCTTGCGATGTATCACGACCAAGGATTGCCGGTGCTGAAGCACCAGGGTTTCGGTGCAGCTGTCAATATCACGCTCGGCTTACCGATCATCCGTACCTCGGTTGATCACGGTACCGCATTGGATCTTGCTGGCAGCGGCAAGGCCGATATAGGGAGCTTGCTCACCGCCATTCGGTATGCCAGCGAAATGTCAGCAGTGATGGCACGATGAAAGCACGCAAACGGTTTGGCCAAAATTTCCTGCACGACCCTCAACTCATCGCGCGTATCATTAAGTCAATCGCACCAACACCGGGCCAAAAGATCGTCGAAATTGGGCCAGGTCGAGGCGCAATTACTATGCCGCTTGTCGATTCAGGTTGCGATCTTACGGTAATCGAAATTGACCGCGACCTCGCGGCTCAACTGCGGAATCTTTACCCAGGCATCCAGCTGATAGAGGCTGATGTGCTGAAATTTGACTTTGATCAACTGGACGACGATATCCGGATAGTCGGAAACCTACCTTACAACATTTCGACGCCGTTGCTTTTCAAACTCTTCCGCCAATTGCGACAAATTCAAGACATGTACTTCATGCTCCAGTTAGAGGTGGTTCAGCGACTAGTGGCCACAGCTAATACAGAACACTACGGTCGATTATCTGTGATGAGCCAATACTATTGCGATGCCGCGTTACAATTTACTGTTCCCCCAGAAGCCTTTATTCCCCAGCCCAAAGTCACCTCCGCGATTGTTAGGTTAACGCCGAAACATGAACGACTTCTGGCGAATAATGAGGAACGCTTTGCAAACCTCGTCAATCAGGCTTTCAGCATGAGGCGCAAAACATTGCGCAATGCACTCAAGGGCTTTGTTATGGCTGAAGCCTACATAGCGCTCGATATCGATCCAATTCGTCGACCCGAAACACTCTCTCTGGAAGACTTTATTCACCTCGCCAATTTTGTAGCGGACACCAGGATTTGAGTACTTATGTAGTAGGTGACGTTCAGGGCTGTTATCAGGAACTGGTCGCACTGCTACATAGCATCGACTTTGATCAGTCCGTTGACCACCTATGGGTCACCGGAGACATGATCAACCGGGGACCCAATAACATTGAAACCGTTAACTTTTTGCGCCAATTGCCAAACGTCCAAATTGTCCTGGGTAACCATGATCTGCATTTTCTCGCCGTTGCATTAACGGATCGAACACCGTCAAGATCTGATACGTTTCAGGACTTACTTGGGAGTGTCGACCTGCCTGCGATTATCACCTGGATGCGCCATCAGCCACTCGCCTTTTACAGTGACCAATTTGATGCGCTTATGGTCCACGCAGGTATTCCTAACATTTGGTCTATCTCTGCTGCATTGGGATATGCCACAGAAGTTGAAGCTGTTCTCCAGGACGAAAGGCATCAACGTTTCTTTGAATTGATGTATGGGAATGAGCCGGATACCTTCACCGAATCGCTCGAGGGTATCGACAGGTGGCGCGTGATCACTAACTACTTAACGCGGTTACGGTTTTGCTCTGCAGACGGAGCTATGGAATTTGCAACCAAATCGGATATCGCACCCAGGGGCTACGAGCCCTGGTTCAACTATCCACGACAGGACTCAACGCGCATTCTCTTTGGCCATTGGGCTGCAATCGAAGGGAAGACACCATCTTCGCAGTTTGTCGCTCTCGACACCGGTTGTGTCTGGGGCCACTCACTGACCGCCTTGCGATTGGATGACAATAAACTGTTTTCCGTTCCTGCCGGTTCTAGTCGATAATCAGGCTATGGAAACTTATCTTGTAGGCGGCGCGGTCCGCGATGAATTGTTAGGACTCCCGGTACTTGACCGAGACTGGGTTGTCGTCGGCAACACGGAGCAAGCGTTGTTAGAACAGGGGTACGAGCGTGTGGGAAAAGATTTCCCTGTGTTTCTGCATCCAACCAGTAAAGAAGAGTATGCGCTCGCCCGCAAAGAGAGAAAAATAGCCTCAGGTCACCGGGGCTTCGAGTGCGATGCGAGCATAACCGTGACCCTGGAAGAAGATTTGCTACGCCGCGATCTCACCATCAACGCCATCGCAAAAACCATCTCGGGAAACTATATCGATCCACATCATGGCCTGGCCGATATCGAGCAGCGAATCTTACGTCATGTGTCTCCCGCCTTTCTCGAAGACCCTTTGCGAATTTTGCGATTGGCCAGGTTTTATGCCCGATTTGCAGACTTTTCTGTGGCGCCAGAAACGCTCAAGCTGGCAAGACAAATGATTGATGAAGATCAGTTGACTGAACTCGCAGCAGAGCGCATCTGGATTGAAATGAGCAAGGCATTAGAGACCGAGCATCCCGAGCGATTTTTTCGCTTATTAAATGAGTTGGGCGCGCACGCAAGACTCTGGCCAGCCATTTCGGCGAGTAGCATGGATATAATGAATAAGCTTGCGAAATTGACTGCTAAGTCTGAATTACGCTTCGCTGGTCTGTGTTATCACGCGACTGACTCTCTGGCCAGGTGCCTAAAGAGCTTGAAGGTCCCTAACCGGTATGTTGATGTGGCACTGGCAAGTCAAAAGCACCTGGATACCCTTCTATCTGACCCTCAAGACCCCGAAAAAATTTTCGTTCTTATCGAGCAGCTCGATGCCTTCAGACGCCCTGAGCGTTTCCACGACCTTTATGAACTGGCGCTGGCGATGTCTTCAATATTTCAGCAGTCGCCTCCAGCTGACTGGGATTACTACCTCAAAATTGTGACTAGTGTGACGTCAGACCAGGTTGACCCTGAATTAAAAGGACCAAAATTCGGCGCAGCACTTCGCGAAAAACGACTTACTGCACTGCGTGAGGCTCTCTAAATAGGGATAGTCCTAACGGATCATGCGTTAATCGATATTCTCACGCTCGATTGCTCGATAACCGATGTCCGTTCGATACTCTGCATTCGCAAATGAAATGTCTTTAACCCGCTCATAAGCTTTTTTATTCGCCTCGCTCACACTCGATCCCAGTGCCGTCACCCCTAACACGCGACCACCATTCGTCACCGCCTGACCAGTCGCATTAAGCGTTGTGCCGGCGTGAAAAGTTTTGCCGTCACGACTTTCAGCAGCAATACCCTGGATCACATCCCCTTTAGCGTAATGGTCAGGATAACCGCCCGCCGCCATCACAACCGTGAGCGCCGTTAGCGTACTAAAATTAATTGATTGTTTATCAAGCGTTTGATCAATCGCAGCGACACAAAGCTCTGCAAGATCAGACTGAAGTCGCATCATGATCGGCTGAGTTTCGGGGTCGCCGAAACGACAATTGAACTCGATCACTTTGGGTTGCCCTGATGAGTCAATCATCAGACCCGCGTAGAGAAACCCAACATAGGGCATCCCTTCATGCGCAAGCCCAACAATGGTCGGCGAGATCACTTGATCGACAATGCGTTGATAGACCTCATCAGTAACAACAGGCGCCGGTGAGTATGCCCCCATGCCGCCGGTGTTCGGACCCCTATCGCCATCATAGGCTGCTTTGTGGTCCTGAGAAGACGCGAAGGGTAAAAACGTTTTACCATCAGCGATCACAATAAAACTGGCTTCCTCACCCTGGAGAAATTCTTCAATCACCACCCGGGCGCCAGCATCGCCAAAGGCATTGTCTTCGAGCATGTCTTTGAGTGCTCGTTCGGCTTCGTCGTGGTCCGACGCCACGACAACACCTTTGCCTGCGGCTAGACCGTCTGCTTTAACCACGATGGGTGGTGTCATGCTACGAGCATATTTTACCGCTGGAGCAAGTTCAGAAAACGTTTGATACTCAGCTGTCGGAATCCCGTGCCTGGCTAAGAACTGTTTCGTAAAGTCCTTCGACCCTTCCAACTGCGCACAAGCCATGGACGGACCGAAACAACGGATACCCGCAGCAGCAAACTGATCCACAGCACCGGCGACCAGCGGAGCCTCTGGGCCAATCACCACGAGTTCGATGTTGTGTTGCCTGGCAAACGCAATTTGGCTGTCAACGTCCAACACATCCAGATCAACATTTTTAATGCCAGGCTCAGCTGCGGTACCCGCGTTACCCGGCGCAACAAATACTTCTGTCACAGACGAAGCTTGGCCTAACTTCCAGGCCAATGCATGTTCTCGACCGCCGTTTCCAGTCACCAGTACTTTCATCTAGCCACCTGTTTGTATGAGGTCTGCATGAGGTTTAGATTAATGCTTGAAATGGCGCATGCCGGTAAAGATCATCGCCATACCCGCTTCATTCGCTGCTTGAATGACTTCTTCGTCACGCACGGATCCCCCTGGCTGAATGACGGCGCTGATACCCGCTTGCGCGGCGGCATCTATGCCATCCCGAAAGGGGAAAAAAGCATCGGAGGCCATCACCGAACCAGGGACCCTCAGATTTTCGTCAATGGCTTTAATACCAGCAATCTTGGCGCTATAAACACGAGACATCTGACCCGCGCCCACACCAACCGTTCTGCGGTTCTTGGCATAAACGATCGCGTTGGACTTCACATACTTGGCCACGGTCCAGGCAAATAGCAAATCCGCTTGCTCTTCTTCCGTCGGCTGTCTTTCTGTTACGACACGCATCGCCGCTTCATCCAGCAACTCTAGATCCACATCCTGAACCAATATCCCGCCGACGACCTTTTTGTAATCCAGTTGTCCGGTACGATCCTCATTCAATTCACCACATACCAGGACTCGCACATTCTTCTTTTTCTGCAGCGCCGCCACTGCATCCGCATCGATGGCGGGCGCAATGACCACTTCGATAAACTGGCGCTCTGTCATATCCTCCGCGAGTTCACGAGTCAGGGGGCGGTTGACCGCAATAATTCCACCAAATGCGGAGGTAGGATCAGTCTCGAAAGCTAACCGGTAGGCTTCATGAATGTCACTCGCGACTGCAACGCCGCAAGGGTTAGCGTGCTTGACGATGACACAGGCTGGCTCGCTAAAGGCTCGCACGCATTCCAGCGCAGCATCAGTGTCGGCAACATTGTTGTAGGAAAGCGCTTTACCATGAATTTGGCTTGCACCGGCAACCGACCCAAGCGCAACCTGCTGATCCGTGTAAAACGCCGCGGCTTGGTGAGGGTTTTCGCCGTAGCGCATCACCTCTTTTCTCTGATATTGAGTTGTTATCGTCGCTGGAAAAAGCTGCCGTTCAGCATTTTCAAGATTAATACTACCAAGGAAATTTGAAATTGCAGCATCGTAGCGTGCGACCAGCTCGAAAGTTTTGACTGCGAGGCGAAAGCGCGTTTCGAGGGACAAACACCCATCGTTTTCATCCATCTCGTTTAGCACCATGGCATAATCTGCAACATCCGTGAGAACCGCTACCGCTGCGAAATTTTTCGCTGCAGACCGCAGCATCGCAGGCCCACCGATATCGATGTTTTCAATCGCGTCATCAAGAGAAGCATCAGGGTTAGCGATGGTTTTTTCAAAAGGGTAGAGATTGACGACCACCAGATCGATCGGTTCGATGTCATGATTCCGCATTACCTCTACATCAATACCATTCCCGTCTGCTTCACGACGTCCCAATAAGCCACCGTGAACTTTGGGATGCAAAGTCTTTACCCTGCCGTCCATCATCTCTGGAAAGCCAGTGTAGTCAGAGACCTCACGGACCTGGACACCCTCAGCATTGAGTTTCTGGAAAGTGCCACCGGTTGAAAGCACTTTAACCTGGTGTCGGATAAGCCCCTGCGCAAGGGCGTCTAAACCAGATTTATCGGAAACACTGACCAGAGCAGTGCGGATCTTGACGTTAGCCATTGAGGCCCCCGGGGTCGATTCGTCAAACAAAAAAGGACGGTATGGACCGTCCTAGGAAGAGCAGAATCTTACACGGGGCAAGCGGTAAATGTGAAGATTTAAACGAGCCCGTATTTCTTCAGCTTCTTGCGAAGCGTGCCACGGTTCAAACCAAGCACAGAAGATGCGCGGCTCTGATTGTGACCCGTTCGCTTCATGACTGTTGCGAGCAATGGTGCTTCAATTTCTGAAACAACGAGTTCATAGAGGTCTGATATCTCCTGACCATCCATGGCGTGAATGTACTTCTTCACTGCCGCTTCAACGGACTCAGACAGCGAAGGTATGGAAATTGAGGCATCTCCATCTCCATCGCTTTCTCCAACTACTTGTGCTTCTTCAAGAAAATAATCTTCTGACATTTGGCAAGCTCCATCAATCGTCAGGCAGCAAGTATGTTTTGGCTGCCTATTAGGTCGAATATTGCCTCGATTGACCGCACCTGTTGTTCTAGGGTCTCTAGCCGGTTGAACGCCTGGAGCGCCTCTTTGTGCGCCCGATTCTGATCAATAATAGCTTTGGTAGAGGAAGATCCAATATCGGAAGGCTCCCTACCAATTATTTCTCTATTAACTATTTCCCTATTAATTATTTCTCTATCAAATCTTTCGCTATCCGGAGTAGCAAGGTACCAACCAACATGTTTACGGGCGATTCGAGGCCCCATCAACTCGCCATAAAAACCAGCAAGCTCTCTCACATGTGCGATCAGCATGAGTTTTATCTCACCTAAATCAGGGTTTTTTTTCAGGTCACCGAATTGCAGGTAATGGCTGATCTGTTCAGGTAGCCAGGGCCTACCCTGTGCCGCACGTCCGATCATGACACCGCTCGCGCCTGTATCGACAAGAACGCGCTTCGCATCAGCGGCAGATTGAATATCCCCGTTTGCCAGTACAGGTATTTTGACACTGTCGACAACCTGGCGAATCAAATCGTAATGAACACTCCCGGCAAATTTACAGGCACGCGAACGACCATGCACGGTCACGAGAGATAAACCTTCATCTTCTGCAATTTTGGCAACCAGTGGCGCATTGACTTCGTCAAGTGACCAGCCCAATCGAATTTTGACGGTGACAGGAATACTGACGGCTGCTCGAACCGAGCGAAAAATTTGCCGAACCAGACCAACATTTTTAAGCAGAGCGGATCCCGCCGCTTTGTTGCAGACCTTCTTTGCTGGGCAGCCCATATTAATATCAACAATATCGGCACCGAGTTGCTCTGCTGCTGCGGCTGCGGCCGCCATCATCTCTGCTTCACCTCCAGCGATTTGGACCCATCTAGGTCCAACTTCATTCTGATAGCAAAGTCGCGTGCGTGATTTTGTTGATCGCCACAATTTTTGATCACTAGTGATCATCTCTGAAACGGTCCAGAAGGTACCATTGCGACGGCATAGATTGCGGAACGGCTGATCAGTTACGCCAGCCATGGGCGCTAGTACGACATTACTTGGATGATCGAAAGAACCAATTTTCATAATTGAGCTGAAAGTTGAGTTGATAGTTGAGCTGGCTAATAAATAATTGAGCTGGCTAATAGTTAACGCGGCACTTGAAGTAGGCAAGCGAGATAGACAGATAATAACAGAGCGCGCTCAGTTGATCACCGTCCTCATAGAATAGCTCACCGCCAGTGGACCTGGGTCGACAATATCAAGCGATAAACGAACCTCAGTTACCGCGGGTATATACCGTAAACCAGCCAATTCACCCGCTAAATAGGCATCGGGCGAAAAAGTACGTTGCGCAAGCGTATCACCATTGATATCAGCAAACGTCAACTGCAGCGAAGGAAACCTCTGCCGATACGGCGCTCCGTTGCGTAGAATGGCATCCACGATCAAGCCATTTTCGACCACAGGGTGCGTTCGCACCACAAGATCTGTCGCAATCAAGTTGGTCGCATCAAGGTAGTCCTGCAGCTGGCAGTTAACGATATTACATACCGACAAGTAATACGGGCGAAGTCCAGTTTCCATCGCCAGGCGATCCCGTTCGAACCACAGGTACTGAGCACCGAGTACGACAAGTCCCAGAACACATCCAGCCACCCATCTGCCTGAGCGCCGGTTAGATACTGGCATCAGGTCACCGACCAACTCCTCTGGCGCCGCGTTGGCAATTCCATCCAAATTTTCAGTAATCTCTGTAGCGGATAGTTCCGCTATGGCTTCTTGCACCAAAAGTTCATCGATAGTCTCATCGACCGGCTCAGGTTGAATGTACTGCGGTTGATCATCCTGATGGTCGTCCCCCGCAGAATTATCAGTGGATGTCTCAGATTCCTGATCAATCTCGCCCGCTATTGCAGAATCAGCAGAAACGGCAGAATTAGCAACATCAGCAACTTCCAAATCTACAGCCGCTGGGGCATCTGAAACCTCTTGTGTTGCTAGTTCATCGACCCCGATAAGGTCCTCATCCTCACGAACCCCCGAGTGAACTGATTGTGAGTCTTCGGCGAACAGATCAGGAATCGGCGCCTCTACAAAGTAGTCACTCGCAACGAATACCTGCAGACAAGCACCGCAGCGAACCGCGCCGCCTGCAGCATCAAGCTGAGCGTCAGTTACCTTAAAGGAGGTATCGCAGTTGGGGCAGCGGGAAACGTAGGCCGTCATAATCGCTTCTTAAAGTGCAGACAGATCCAACCATCCAGCTCTTCCTCGCGAACCAGCTCCAGCTCGTAAGCCTTTTTCACCCAATCCGATTGCAAACTCATGATGCCAGACAATACCAGGTCACCGCCGGGCGCCACATACTCGCTGAGCAAATCAGAGAGATTGATCAGTGGCTGAGCCAAAATATTGGCCAAGACCACGCCATATTGTCTCGGGTGGTCGCTGCCCGGCTTGAAATCATCCGGCAGACACGTCACCAACTCACCCTGAATGCCATTACGGCCGCTGTTGTCTTCAGTGGCCACCAGTGCCTGAGGATCGTTGTCCACTGCGACGACCTGACGAGCGCCTAACAGCTTCGCTGCAATCCCTAAAATACCGGATCCACAACCGTAGTCCAGGACGGCATCTCCGGCACGAAGGTGCTGACCTAACCAGGTAAGACACAAGCTCGTCGTCGCGTGTGTGCCGGTACCAAAGGCTAAACCTGGATCAAGGTTCAATATCACTGAATCTGGCTCATCGACCACAAAACCCGTTGGACACACCCACAGGTGTTGGCCGAATTTCATGGGCTTGAACTGACTCATCCACTCACGCTCCCAGACGCGATCACCGAGTTCGTCGGTGAACAGCACCTGATAGCCGAGACCACGAAGGTTTTCTGCTAGAGATTCGGTGTCAACGTCATCTTCGTACATAGCCGTTACCGTGAGCCTTGCCCAGAGCGGAATTTCGCCAGGTCCCGGCTCAAATATCGGCTGGTCCTCCCCGTCAATCAGACTGACCGATAAGGCACCAGTTTCCCAGAGGAGGGATTCCAGGGCATCAACCTCTTCTTCGCTTGCTGTCACTGCCAGCGTTTTCCAGCTCATGCAGGGTTCCAATTAGTATCAATGACATCATTCACGAAATCGGGGTCTTGTGTCAGTCTTTTCAGACGCTCGACATTGGTGGCTATCCCATCGATCTGCAACTCGTTTAACGCCAACTTCAAGCGCGCCAGCGCCATTGCTCGATCTTCGCCATGAACCACCAATTTCGCAATCAGCGAATCATACTGATGGGGCACCCGGTAACCAACGTAGATATGACTATCGAGCCTGATGCCCGGACCACCGGGTAAACGCATGCCGCTAATCAATCCTGGTCCAGGCTGACCAGAAGCATCTTCCGCGAGGATTCTACACTCAATCGCATGACCCTTGATCGTCACGGATGACTGATCGAAAGGCAGCAGATTCGTATCTGCAATGATTAACTGTGCTGCGACGAGATCGATGCCGCTGACCATCTCCGTAACTGGATGCTCTACCTGCACGCGAGTATTCACCTCAAGAAAATAGAACTGACCGTTTTCCCACAAAAACTCCAGGGTTGCCGCATTTCGGTAGGACAAACTCGCCATAGCGGAAGCACATTTAAGCGCCAGGTTTTTCAAGGCATCGTCGCTAACACTCGACGCGGGAGACTCTTCTATCAACTTCTGATAGCGTCGCTGAACCGAGCAATCCCGGGTACCAAGATGCACGCAAGTACCGTTTCCATCGCCGAGTACCTGTACCTCTATATGCCTCGCTGCAGTCAACAGCTTCTCAATAAAGACCTCACTACGTCCAAATCCGGACAACGCCTCCCCCATCGCAAGATTGAGTGCTGCCCCTAGCTCGGATTCGGTATTCACCCGGCGCATACCTCTACCGCCGCCACCGAATGCGGCTTTAATAATCAGGGGATATCCGATCTCATTAGCGATAACGAGAGCATCTGAAATGGATGTGACGGGGTCTATACTGCCTGGGAGTATGGGTATGCCCAGGTTTGAAAGCGTTTTCCTGGCACTAACCTTGTCACCCAACTGGGCAATATGTGCTGGCGTCGGCCCAATAAAGGTCATGCCTGCTTGCTCAACTAGATGGGCAAATTCAGCGTTTTCAGACAATAAGCCATAGCCCGGATGAACAGCGTCACAATGGCGGGTCAGCCCTGCCATAACAATATCGTTAGCGGACAGGTAATGACCAATACAAACCGTTTCGTCTGCCAAATCAAGGTGCGGTAAAGCAGAATCAATCAATGTATATACCGCAACGGTTTGTTTGCCTAGTTTTTGGCAAGCACGCAATATTCGCAGTGCAATTTCACCGCGGTTTGCGATCAGGATTCTTTCAGGCATAGGAGAGACTAGGAGATTGTAATCAGAGGTTGGTCAAACTCAATCGGCATTTCGTTTTCGACGAGTATCGCTTCAATTTTGCCGGCCTTATCTGCATTAATCTGATTCATCATCTTCATTGATTCTATAATGCAAAGCGTATCGCCTTCTTTTACACGCATCCCTACCTCAACAAACGGAGGCGATCCTGGCGACGGTGAACGATAAAAGGTCCCCACCATGGGTGCAGTCACGACATGCCCCGATGGCCTTTGTACCGTCTCGGCCGCCGTCGCAGCGGGCGTTTGAAGCGTCGCAGCGGGCGTTGGATGTGATATTGATGCACTCGCCCTGGCGATTCTGACCGACTCCTCGCCCTCTTTAATTTCGATCTCGGAAATGTCTGATGATTCCATCAGCTCAATGAGCTTTTTTACCTTACGAATGTCCATCTCTAGGTCTCCGCCAAATTCTTCAACGCTGCCTGCAGCGCCAGTTCATACCCCTGAGGACCAAGCCCGAATATACAGCCGACCGCGACATCTGAAAGAAAAGAATGATGGCGAAAGGCCTCGCGACTAAAAACGTTTGATAAATGCACTTCGATAAAGGGGATCTGGACGCCCAGCAGCGCATCACGTAAGCCGATGCTAGTATGCGTTAACGCACCAGGATTAATCAGAATAAACTCAGTTCCGTCATTGGCTGCCGCATGAACCCTTTCGATCAGGGCCTGCTCGCCATTGGATTGGAAATGCTGAATCTCTACGTCATGTTTCGTCGCTAGGTTTGTGAGGCGCTGCATGATGTCATCCAGCGTGTCATGACCATATATTTCCGGCTCACGGGAGCCTAGTAGATTCAGGTTGGGTCCATTTAGCACCAGTATCAAATTCATTTTTGTTTTTTCTAGATTTTAGGCCCCAATTGTAGCCATTTAGCGACGATATAGCAGCACTATTTCGAATTTCTATAGAGTTTTTGACTATTACGCACGCCAAAATAGAAAAAGTCGAAACAGAATCGCTTTATAGACATTAGCTACAATTTATAGCGAATAGGGCTTTTTTTGCGGGGGATAACAAATACCTCTATCGGCACACCCCTGGTATTCGACGACAATCGCTAAGTCATCTAGATTAGCGCCACCTTCAAAGGGAATGTTGACCTGCAAAGCCTCATAATAGACTTCGACATCCCCGAAATATTCATCATTACGTTCAATACCCGCCGGAATGACAGGTTTTCCTAGATGATCGACCCCGGTGACCTTTATTTTCTGGCGATACAAGTAATATCCTGGCTGGATTTGCCAGAAAAGGGTGACCTGGTGCTCTTCTCGCACAACCGTCAACGCAAACGCTTCATCAACGGGCAAGATTGTCGGCTCGTCAAAAGCATTATGGCTACCGAACTGGTCAGCAGAACTACATAAAGTCGCAAAAGTCACTGCAATCAGAAGCGTTATAGTGCGGATTTGCTGGAATCTCATAATCTCAAACCGTTATAGTCGACAACTTATGACCGTGCGGCAAGATTACTCGTTCCCGATCTGACCTAGAAGCGATTCCTTCACAATGCGACACATATTATTGTTCATACTGGTTACGGGCCTGCTGCTATCGGGTTGCTCAACTTCCCCCCCGCCTGCAAAAGAACCCTCGACCCGGCCGCCGCCAACCGCTCAAACTCAGAACCCTGCCCTGACGAGGATTGCCACGTTACTGGCCCAGGCTGAGCGCGCTTTGTCGCGCAAACGTCTGACGACGCCTCTCGATGACAATGCTTATTACCGCTATCTGCAGGTACTGTCCATTGAACCAGAAAATCAGGCGGCGCAAGGGGGGATCCAGAAGATTGTCGAAACCTATATTGCCTGGAGCATTGAGGCCATTGAGACCGGGCGGTATCGCAGTGCAACCGACATGCTGAATAAAGCAAGATCGGTAGATGAACAACATCCCAGTATTGATGCATTGGAAAATCGTATCGCGCGCGCTCGAAACAGTCGCCATGACACATTCAAATTGGATCAACATGCGCTTACAGGTCGTGGAGACGCTGTAATCAGCAAACTCCATGAAATTGGCCGCAGCGCAGAAAAACAACAAGCCAGAGTGCGAATTGTCGCCGCAACTGACGCTGATGGCCGCTGGATTTACCAGCAACTCAATGACGCTTCACTCACTCGAATTCGCGCGACCATTGAATTAGGTAGTCCTCCCAATATTCAGCTGACGTACCCCTGACTAATTGTGTAGTACTGACTATAATTAGATAAGGATCTCCGCCATCTGGACGGCAATGCACCCATCCGCGTACTCGCCAAAATTTGCGCAACGCCCAAACCATTCGCATCATACGCCGGTAGTTTGTCTGCTTGTGTTGACGCTCAGCGCTGGACTGGCGATCGCCAACCCGCTCGGAATCACGGATAAGGTTCTTGACGCCGTCGCCAAGGAATACGGCCGACGCGCCAGAAGCCGATTGCTATCCTGGCAACACATGGTCGATTCTTCAATTAGTCTTGATGAACAGCAGAAGCTCGTTCGTGTTAATGATTTCTTCAACCAGGTGAGATTCATCAGTGATGAAAAACACTGGAAGAAGCTCGACTACTGGGCAACCCCGATAGAATTGCTCGCAACCGATGGTGGAGATTGCGAGGACTTTGCCATTGCCAAGTACATCACGCTACGCGCTCTAAAAGTCCCTGATGACAAGCTCAGAATTACTTATGTTAAAGCACTGGTACTGGATCAGGCTCATATGGTGCTGACCTACTACGGCACACCAGGATCAATACCGAGCGTTCTCGACAACCTGGATCCTGTGATAAAACCAGCAGATCAACGATTGGATCTAGAACCAGTTTATAGTTTCAACGGAGAAGGCCTATGGCTCGCCAAGATGCGCGGCGAAGGTCAAAAAATGGGTTCGTCTTCGGACCTAAACATGTGGCGTGATCTAGTCGCACGCCTGCAAAGAGAGAGAACTTCTTCATGACTCTGCTAAGACAACTAATGATGGTGATGTTGCTAATCTTTATACTGTTGTTCAGCGCCAATTTTGTGTTGACGGTGCTTGGATCACGTGAATACCTCGAGGAGCAAATGCGAGTCCATGCGGAGGACACCGCCATATCTCTGGGCTTATCCATGACCACCGCGCTAGCGCAAAAGGATAACACCAACCTCGAACTGCTCACCTCAGCCGTTTTTGACCGGGGCTACTACTCCAACATCTCCCTGACTGACCTCGACGGTAAACTACTCATTAGCCGATCCAATCCTATCGAAACTGACGACATACCTACCTGGTTTACCGAGTTAATCAATCTGCCCACGCCAGCAGGAAGTTCAGAAATCACTCGCGGCTGGACCCGACTCGGCAAACTGACTGTGGTAGCGCATCCAGGCAATGCATACCGTGACCTTTGGCGAATCACACTTGAATTCTTTTACCTGTTCAGCTTTATCGTGATCTTAAGCTACGGCGTATTGGGGTTAATGGTAAGTCTTGTCATGCGACCTTTACGAGCTGTGGAAGCGCAGGCAAATGACATATGTGATCGCAAGTTTGCCATCCTAAATAGCATCCCGAGAACGCGCGAACTGCGCCGTGTCGTTGAGGCTATGAACCGCATGTCGCTCAAAATCAAAACGATATTCGAGAGCCAGCTTCAACTCACAGAAAGCCTCTGGTTAGAGGCCAGGACCGACCCCATAACTGGGCTAATCAATCGCCGCGAGTTCGATGCTCTGGTCACTGGAGAGCTTCTGTCGGAGTCGGGGCCCGGCTCTAACGTTTTGATGTTACTGCAGATCCGAAACTTCGCGACAATCAACCAAACGCTGGGTCATGTAAAAGCTGACGCGTTTTTGAAACAGATTGGTGAGCGTCTCACTGACGCGCTGGTAACAAGAGATGAATCCATCATTTGTCGCAGCAGCGGCGCAGAATTCGCTATTTTTATTCCGCGCATCAATTTAGAGCTCGTCAGGCTTTCATTGGAGACTGCTTTCCAACAGGTTGCATCACTTCAGCAACTAACAGATTCAGACTACCTTGACGTCATACACATGGGCGCTGTTTTTACAGAGGATTCCATCGCTTATTCGCTGCTGCTGACAGACGCTGATACTGCACTTCGTAACGCTCAGGCCAAGGGTACCAATGGCACCTACTTTCTTATTCACGGCGATAGCGAAAACCCGGTCGCCGACCTGGTTAAGCAGGCCGGAGAATGGCATACCACATTGTTAGAAGTGATTCGTGATCGACAGTTTTTGTTTCACTTCCAGCCGCTATATCAGCTCAACGGCGAACAAAGCTTACTGGCCAATGAGATATTCGTTCGTATCCAGCTAGAGGGAGAAGTCATCAATGCTGGTGTATTTATGCCAATGGCAGAAAGGTTCGGGTTATTGGTTGAGTTGGATCAGCTCATCATCGAGCGGGCACTGAATGAGATTAGACTGGACGCGCCGCCCGTCGTCATCAATTTGTCCACCTATTCATTACAACAGGGTCAATTTCGCAACTGGCTTTACCAGCAATTGACCACACAGCGATCAAAATCCCATAAAGTCATCTTTGAGCTTCAAGAACATGCGGTGCATCTAGCTTATGACGATGTCCGACTACTCGTACAGGCGGGCAACAGCCTTGGCTACCGGTTTTCAGTGGATCACTTCGCCAGCAGCGCAACGTCATTCGCCTATTTAGAAAGTCTGGACGTACATTTCATCAAAATCGACCGAAGCTTCGTTTCCAACCTTGATCAGCAAACAGACAATCAGTTTTTTGTCCGTTCTGTCGCGCAAATTGCCCATGCCCGGGATATGTTGCTTATCGCAGAGGGTGTCGAACGGGAGGAAGAACTTGAAATTCTACGTGAACTCGGCGTGGATGCCGCAATGGGCTATCTGCTAGGCAGACCGGGGCCAAATTTTTCGTTAACATGAGGTCTCACCTATTAATCAGGTATCGACGTTGGCTTTCTTCGACAAACTCAAGACAAAGATTTCTGACACATTTTCAACCGGCGAAGTCGGCGTCGGGACAAAATCTGTCACGAGCGTGCTCATTGCTCTGCTGCTGCTGATCAGCATATTTGGGTTTCTCTGGGATACCGAGCCAGACCTATTTAACGTCGTCAGCGCGACGTCCGAAATGACCAATGACCTGGGTGTGCGCAACGTGCCAGGGTCGACGACTGTTGCCACGACTATGACGCTGGCAGATATTCTCCTGCACAAGCCGGGTGGTTTCCTAACCAACGACATCGCGCCACCTGGGATCCTGATGGACAATGTTCCCAACTGGGAGTTTGGTGTTCTCGTGCAATTAAGAGATATGGCACGGACGTTACGAAATAATCTGAGCCGCTCCCAATCACAGTCGACAGAAGACGAAGGTCTAGTCGCTGCTGAAAATCAGTTTTATTTCGACAATAGCAGCTGGATGCTGCCGGAAACTGAAACCGAATACGCAAATGGTATTAAAGCTCTAGAAGATTATTTGATCCGACTAGGTGATGACAACGAGCAGTCAGCCCAATTTTATGCCCGGGCAGATAATTTACGAACTTGGCTTTCGGAAGTTGAAACAAGGCTTGGTAGCTTATCGCAAAGACTCTCCGCCAGCGTGGGCAAACGCCAACTCGACGTATCATTGGCCGGAGACCCATCTGCTGTACAAAGCACTGCAACCCAAATGGATTCAGAGGTCAAAACCCCCTGGACAGAGCTAGATGATGTGTTTTATGAAGCGAGGGGGACCACCTGGGCAATCCTACATTTGCTCAAAGCTATCGAAGTTGACTTCAGAGATGTCCTGCAGAAGAAAAATGCGCTGGTGAGCCTGCAACAGATCATCCGGGAGCTAGAACCCACCCAGGATACGCTATGGAGTCCACTGATCTTGAATGGCGGCGGATTCGGCATTGTTGCCAATCACTCTCTTGTAATGGCCTCGCACATTTCTAGAGCAAATGCGGCAATTATCGATCTGGGACGACTACTACAGGAAGGCTAGGAAAGGCCCGCCAGCTTTTGTACTATGGGCTACAGAACGAACGCGCAATAAGCGCGCGAAAAACAAAAACTAAATCTGACCAACCGGTAAACATTTATGAGTGATATAACCATACTGCCGCCGATTTTCGGCGTGCTGGGTCTCGTTTGTGCCTTTGTTATCTTTCTAATGATGACGCGGTACAACGATGGCGACGAGAAAATTCGTAAGATCGCAGATGCCATCCATGAGGGTGCGATGGTATTCATGCACCGGGAATACGCGATGCTCGCACTATTTGCGGGACCACTATTCCTGATTATTTTGTTCTCCCCACTGGGTTGGAACACTGCTTTATCCTTTGCTGTGGGCGCGCTAACGTCTGCTTTAGCTGGATATCTCGGTATGTTCTCTGCCACAAAAGCCAACGTTAGAACCACTGCAGCCGCGCAAGATAGTGGCGCAGCGCGCGCGCTGACGGTTGCATTCTATGGTGGTTCAATCATGGGCCTATGTGTTGCCTCGCTAGGTCTCATTGGCCTGGGCTCGCTCTACTGGTACTTTGGAGGAGATCCCGCAACCGCTCACGCCATTCACGGCTTCGGTATGGGCGCTTCAAGTGTGGCGCTATTTTCTCGTGTCGGGGGCGGCATCTTTACCAAGAGCGCAGATGTTGGCGCGGACCTCGTCGGTAAAATAGAAGCGGGTATTCCAGAAGATGACCCCAGAAACCCAGGTGTCATTGCAGACAACGTTGGCGACAATGTCGGTGACGTTGCCGGTATGGGATCGGATATTTTTGAATCCTATTGCGGCGCCATGATAGCAACCATCGCGATTGCATCAACCTTGCTTATTGACGCCGAGTTTGGCATTGCAGCACTGTCCAATGAGAATGGGCGCGCTGCTTTAATGTTCTTACCTCTGGCACTTTCCTCACTTGGCCTCATTTGCTCTATCGTGGGAATTATCACGGTGCGAGCCATGTCAAATGCCGCCCCAGAAACTGCTCTGCGCGTAGGTCATCAATTCTCTGCTGTGGTTTTGATTATTGGTGCTTACTTTCTGATTCAAGCAACCGGCATCGCCATGGGTGTGTTTTGGGCAGTTGTCGCGGGGACTGTTGGTGGCGTCCTCATAGGCCTTGTGACTGAGTACTACACCGCTAAAGGACCCGTGATCAGAATCGCCGAAGCGGGCAAAACCGGCAGCGCAACCGTCATGATTACTGGCCTTGCCGTTGGTATGCAGTCAGTTGTTATTCCGGTTATCGCCATTGCAACTATCATTTACGCTTCTACTGAACTTGCCGGCCTCTACGGTGTAGGTATTGCTGCGGTGGGCATGCTTGCCACCGTGGGCATGACCATGGCCCTTGATGCCTATGGTCCGGTTGCAGACAATGCAGGCGGTATTGCCGAAATGGGCGGCCTAGGTGAAGACATTCGAAAGATCACCGACGGTCTAGACGAAGTCGGCAACACGACTGCAGCCATCGGCAAAGGTTTTGCGATCGGCGCTGCAGCACTGGCAGCACTGGCCATTATCGCTGCATTCGTTGAAACCATGCACGCCAGCCGGCCTGACTTCGCGTTGGAATTATCAGACCCCATGGTTCTGGTGGGTTTGTTCATTGGCGGCACACTGCCATTCTTGATTGCCTCTATCACCATGACGGCGGTCGGAGATGCAGCAATGGAAATGATCGAAGAGATTCGTCGCCAATTCCGCGAAATTGAAGGCCTAATGGCAGGCACTGCAGATGCAGATCACGCCAAGTGCATCGATATCGCGACGAAGGCTGCACTAAAGAAAATGATTCTGCCAGGCGTGATCGCAATTTCAATGCCTGCAGTCGTTGGCTTTGGCCTTGGTGCTGCCAGCCTTGGCGGTATGTTGGCCGGTGCACTGTTGGGTTGTGTATTGCTCGCTCTGATGATGGCGAATGCAGGCGGTGCCTGGGACAATGCCAAGAAGCACGTCGAAAAAGGCAACCTTGGCGGCAAGGGTTCTGAGGTACACGCTGCCGTTGTGGTTGGCGATACGGTTGGTGACCCGTTCAAGGATACTTCGGGTCCTTCTATGAACATCCTGATCAACGTTATGGCTATTGTGAGCCTGGTGATCGCACCACTACTTTAATCAACAAAGATTGCAGAAAAAGCGGGCCTGGCTCGCTTTTTTTTGCCTGCGGTTTTAGTCATTCGACTCTGAGCGGTTAACATTAGATAGTTAATGCTGGACCGTTAACAAATAAGGACTTTTCAATGGCAAACACGCTTCACATCTATCTGAATGCGGATGATGCTGCGTTTAGCTTTAAACCAGAAGATTTTACTCCGTTTAAAGATACACACCCCGACATTCAGCTCGAATTCATCGAATCAGAGTCGGAGTTGCTTCAGCAATTACCGTTGATAGAATGGCTGGATACCTGGTTTTTCGACGCCAGCTGGTTTCCCCTTGCGACAAATTTGCGCGGTCTTTTTACCCCTGCTGCGGGACGCGAATACGTTGCCGCGGATCCACAGGGGCGCGTCCCCACGCACTACGGCGCCTTTCACGGTGCAATGATGGCAGAATCAGCCCTGGCACTCATCCTGTATTTTTCACTCAACCTGCCACGTTACCAAGCGCAACAGCAAGGTAAAATCTGGCAACGCATACCCTCAAAACTACTCAGCAATCAGACTGCTCTCATCATTGGCTACGGTCATATCGGAAGACAGACCGGCAAGTTACTGGCAGGCCTTGGCATGACGGTGTGGGGCCACCAGCGTCAGCCCATCAGCAATTATGACGGCAACGTACAGCTGATTCACCAGACAGACCTAGATGAAATGTTGCCGCAAGCGGATCACATTATTTCTTTCTTGCCCGGCGGGGCGGAGACTCACCATTTTATTTCGTCGGAGCGCCTCAATTTCATCTCGTCCCATGCATTTCTATATAATTTTGGTCGCGGCACCACCATCGACGAACCTGCTCTGATTAGAGCATTGCAAGATAAACGAATCGCGGGCGCGGGTCTCGATGTCACCGAGAGTGAGCCATTAGACTCAGGATCAGCCCTTTGGCAGCTACCCAACGTAATGCTTTTGCCCCACGCATCAAGTTATTTTGAGGAATATCGTAGTTTGCATGTGACGGAGATCACAGAATTGACCACTAAAGCGATAAAAAGCGTTAGATAAAAGGAAATATCAGCATGAGTCGTTCGGTCTTGTAACATGCATGCTATAAATGCGTCTGATCTGGGTGACCAGCTCAACTAATAACACAACCTAGAGGATAGAACATGAAATTAAACACAACTCGTAAAGCCCTGGTACTCGCAATGGGAACAGCCATGGGTGTAATGGCCGCGCCTGCCGTGATGGCAGATGCAAACCCTTTCTCTGCAACTGAAATGTCCAGTGGCTATATGCAACTCGCCGAAGGCTCATGTGGCGAAGGCAAATGTGGTGGCGACAAAGCTAAAGCCAAGGCTGAGGGCTCTTGCGGCGGTGACAAAGCCGAAGCTGAAGGCTCTTGTGGTGGCGATAAAGCCAAAGGCGAAGGCTCTTGCGGCGGTGACAAAGCCGAAGCTGAAGGCTCTTGCGGCGGTGACAAAGCCGAAGCTGAAGGCTCTTGCGGCGGTGACAAAGCCAAAGCTGAAGGTTCTTGCGGCGGTGACAAAGCCAAGACTGAAGGCAAATGTGGTGAAGGTAAGTGCGGTCAGTAAGAATGTTTAAAAGATGAGTGAAAGTCGATCGATCCAAGGCGCTGGTCTGGGTTTAAGAAGAACCATGGCCTCACAGCTTAGTGAAGCTACACCAGATGGAATAGATTTCCTTGAGGTAGCACCTGAAAACTGGATTGGTCTGGGGGGAAGGTTCGCAAAACAGCTTCGCGCGATTAGCGAACGCACCCCCCTAATTACTCATGGATTGTCACTTTCAATCGGCGGCCCAGCCCCCCTCGATGAGGATCTGGTTTACGCTATCAAAGACTTCTTGGATGAGCACAACGCCAGCCTCTATTCCGAACATTTGAGCTATAGTAACGACGGCGGTCAGCTTTATGACCTGCTGCCGATGCCGTTCACTGAAGAGGCGGTCAACTACACTGCCAAACGCGTGAAGCGGGTACAGGACATCCTCGGTCGACGTATGGCACTTGAGAATGTTTCCTACTACATCACCCCCAAACGTCAGCTCTCCGAAATTGAATTTATTAACGCCGTTGTGAGTGAAGCGGACTGCGATTTATTGTTGGACGTGAACAACGTATACGTGAATAGCGTCAACCATAATTACGATCCAATGGCCTTTATTGAAGCGATGCCTGCGGACCGAATTTCCTACTTACATATCGCGGGTCACTATTACGAGGACGACGGCTTGATTGTGGATACACATGGCGCTGATATTATCGATCCTGTCTGGCATCTTTTAGAACAAACCTATGCACTGGTGGGTAACAAGCCGACGCTACTGGAACGGGACTTCAACATTCCGCATATCGACACGCTCATGTTAGAACTTAATCGAATCCGAGAGTATCAGGGAGCCAATGTCAAAAGAGACGTCATTACCGCCTGATTCAGAATTACTGGCGCTGCAGACCCATTTTACGCAACATCTGCGCAACCCTGATACTTATCCGGTCCCCGAAGGCTTGAATGAACGCCGAGTTGGTATCTATAGCGAGCTGATCTTTCACAACATCTCTGCGCTCATGAGTGAATTTTTCCCCGTTCTCAAGCAAATGCTGAGCAACGATGACTGGGACCAACTAATACGCGAATTCTTTATCACCTGGCGCGCCGAAACGCCCTACTTTCCGCGTCTGGCTGAAGAGTTTCTGGCATTTTTAATGTCACGTCCAGGCACCAATCACGAACCAGACTATCTGCTACCGCTCGCTCACTACGAGTGGCTTGAGCTATATTTATATATCCATGAGGATGAATTGCCAGGGCAATCGCTCGATGAAAAAACTCTAAACAGCGCCCGATTGAAACTGTCAGAGCTTGCAGTTCCGGCCGCCTATCAATTTCCTGTGCACCAGATACGCTCGGCTTGGGACGAACAAGAGGCCGCTACATTCTTATTAGTTTTTAGAGACAGTACCGATTCCATTCGCTTCTTTGAACTAGCGCCACTTGCTTACGAATTGCTTTCTGCCATTTCAGCCAGCGAAGAAGGCGTGATCGCCACAGACTGGTTGAAAGATAAAGCGAAAGAACTCGGTCAAGATGAGACAAGCTTTGTCACTTTCGGATTGGAGCTACTTAAACGATTCAATAAGGAAAGCCTCATCTATGCTGTCATTCATTAACAAAACTCAGAGTCTTCTGGAAAAGACCACGGGCTACCTCGACTTTATTGCGCCCTTATTCCTGCGCCTCTATCTCGCGCCAGTTTTCTACATGGCGGGTATTCAGAAATTGGAAAACTTTGAAGGTACTGTCGCGTGGTTTGGTAACCCTGACTGGGGACTCGGCCTACCGTTTCCTGCTCTCCTGGCATTTCTTGCCGCCGCAACTGAGCTCGGTGGCGCCGTGCTACTTTTGTTCGGCTTTGCGGTACGCTGGATAGCAATTCCACTTTCAATCACGATGCTGGTAGCCATTTTTTCAGTGCATCTGAAAAACGGTTGGCTTGCCATCGCAGAGGGCAGTGGGTTTTTTGCCACGGATCGCACGATGGCCGCAGCAGAACGATTAGAACGCGCAAAGTCAATTTTGCAGGAACACGGTAATTACGAGTGGTTGACAGAATATGGCAATTTCGTTGCACTCAACAATGGCATCGAGTTCGCTACTACCTATCTGGTCATGCTCATCGCGTTGCTCTATCTAGGCGGCGGCAGATACTTCAGCTGCGATTACTGGGTTCATCGTCAGTTCAGACAGTAACCTCTATTATCCCTCCCGTGGTGTAACTCGCGAAGTGTTAACGGAATTCACCACTAGCCACAAGCGGACACGACGTAAGTGCTTGTTTTTAAAAAAACGCTGAGATTGGCACAGCGTTTGCTGTTATCAAACAAAAAGAATGTAAGAGACAAGCAAAAAACATTCGAAATGATTTTTAGACCTCAGGGGAATCACAATGTTTAAAGCAGCACGCCTCGCAGCGATCTTATTATCTAGTACCGCACTGACGGGTTGCGTTGTCGCCATCGGCAATGACGGCTTTGGTGACGACGAACAATGGGAAGAATCAGAAAAACGCAATGACCGATATATCGGCAGTTCGATTTTGGGCTCCAGCATCACAACCGTCCAGGCTGACCTGGGTGAGCCGAATTATAGAGAAAGCTTCCAACGGAACGGCGACACCTTTGAAGTTCTTTACTACAGAACCCAACACCGCCATAGCGACGGTCAAACTACAAAAGATGAAACGACGCCGATGGTATTTATCGAGAACAAACTTGTCGGCTACGGCGCAACAGCCATAGAGAATGCCACTCGCTAAACCTCTAGGTTTTTACCCGAAAGGGTTTTAACTTTTTCGCGACCAGCTGATTTTTCAGTCGCGCATATTTAGGAACGCCATTTTCATAAGGTGGGTAATCCTCGCCTTGAATCAGTGGAGCAAGATACTCGATGCCTTTGCCTGTCACGCCGAAACCATCCGCCGTGATGTATGAGCGAGGCATCTTGCGTTCAATGTTTGCGACTTTCGAAAGAGGCGCCTCACCAATTGACCATTTATAAGTTTTGCGCTTGCCTTTATCTTTGGCTGTACCTTTATTGCGTACGATCGTCGGCATAACCGCATTCTTTCCAGCGACAGAAAAGTCCACCGCCGCCTTACCAACGGCATAGGCCTGTTCCACATCAGTTGCTGACGCAATGTGTCGTGCTGATCGTTGCAGATAATCGGCAACGGCCCAGTGACATTTATAACCATGACTCGCCTTGATCATATCTACCAACGAAGGGGCAACACCCCCTAACTGGGTATGTCCAAAGGCATCTTTCAAACCAGAGTCCGCCACGAACTTGCCATCCGCATACTGAGCACCCTCTGAGGCAACGATCACGCAGAAGCCATGCTTTTTAACGCAGTCCTTTACCTTCGCCAGAAAAGCCTTTTTGTTAAAAGCGATTTCTGGGAATAAAATGATATGCGGTGCATCATTTTTTTCTGACTTTGCCAGTGCACCTGCAGCTGCAATCCAACCAGCATGTCGCCCCATCACTTCAAGAACAAATACCTTAGTCGATGATTCAGCCATAGAAGCAACATCAAGCGCAGCTTCACGTGTCGATACTGCAACGTACTTAGCGACAGATCCAAAACCTGGACAACAATCAGTCAAAGGTAGGTCGTTATCCACGGTTTTAGGGATGCCGATACAAGTAATCGGATAGCCCATGGTTTCGCTTATGAGCGAGACCTTGTGGGCAGTGTCCTGGGAATCACCGCCACCATTATAAAAAAAGTAGCCAATATCATGGGCACGGAATACTTCGATGAGCCGCTTATACTCGGCCAGGTTTTCATCGACAGACTTGAGCTTGTAGCGACAAGAGCCAAAGGCCCCTGCCGGAGTGTGTCGCAGCGCCGCAATGTTTGATTTGGATTCTTTACTGGTATCGATGAGTTCCTCGCGCAACGCCCCGATAATTCCATTCTTGCCCGCATACACTTTGCCAACGGACTTATTCAATCGGGCGGTTTCGATTACACCACAAGCACTGGCATTAATGACTGCGGTGACACCACCACTCTGTGCATAAAAAATGTTCTTGGCCACGAAGGCTCCTTAAAATAAAAAAATGTTTTAAATGAAGGGGTTGCAATCGTGAACGGTCTCTTTGATCAACCAATCCACGACATCGATCAGCGCATCGGATTCCGACTTGCCCAATGCTGTTCGGGACTCAAAGATCTCGGTTTGGCGTTGCGCGCTATTACCATCAAACAAAATATCTTTCAAACCACGGATCTCCTCGACGCAATCTAAAGCTTCCGCATCTTCACGAATGAAATCCATTAACTCTTCAAGTAAATCACTAAACGGCACAATCTCACCCTTGGCAAAATCGATCATCCCCTCATGGTACGAATAACGCATCGCACGCCAACGATTCTCACTAACCAGCATTGATGAATACATTCGCCAACGTTGATTATCGCGCCGCAAGCGATATAACATGCGTAGCAAGCACACATTGAGCGCAACCAGGCTTATACAGTGGTTTACATTGGTGCATACATCCATGATCCGGGTTTCAAGGGTTGGAAACCTTGAGCTAGGTCTAAGGTCCCACCAAATTTTTGACGCGTCGTCGATGATGCCCGCATCCACTAGAATTGAGACGTGACGCTCGTATTCACCATAGCTCGCAAACTGTGCCGGTAATCCGGTGCGCGGTAACGCATCAAAAACCGTCAAACGATAAGACTTCAGTCCAGTATTCTCTCCCTCCCAGAAGGGCGAAGAACAAGACAACGCTAACAGGTGCGGCAAAAAGTAGCTCAGTTGGTTCATCAGATCGATGCGCAACTCTTTGTCTTCAATACCAACATGTACGTGCATGCCGCTAATGAGCAGTCGCCGTGCCGTAGCTTGCATTTCTTGAGTCAAATCCATATAGCGCGGTTTCGCAGTCTGCTTTTGAGACAACCAACGTGCAAAGGGGTGGGTGGAAACTGCAAGCGGTGCATAGCCATGCTCATCGGCCACGTCTGCAATAATGCGACGAAGCTGCTTCACTTCCTGTTTAGCGGCTTTGACATTGGCACATACTCTGGTACCAATTTCGATTTGAGAACGCATCAACTCCGGACTCACATGCCGACCTGAACGTTGCTCACAGGCTTCCAGAAAGGACGCAGGCGGATCACTCACCAGGTCTCGTGTCGCAAGATCTACCAGCAAGTACTCTTCTTCTACCCCCAGCGAAAAAGCAGGTTCTTTCAATTTCATCGTGTCCATCGACAAGGAATGATGGGCTATAATACCCCTCCTCCCCACCAACTCGCCAGCACATGACAGCCACTAATAACTCTGTCCGGACTATTGACGCAGAAGACACGACGGAATTGCAAGCTCTGCTCGGAGAGAACCACATCGAGTTTATCAAGAACCTGGGGCAACCGACCTGGATCACCCTGCGTGGCGAGGATAAATCTCGCAGCCGCGCCATCGTGACGCTGTTACATGCGAACGAGCCCTCTGGTCTCAAAGCTATTCACCAAATACTAAAAGACGAAATTACGCCGCACACCAATCTCGGTATTTTCATTGCTTCAGTAGAAGCAGCGCTTCATCCGCCGATCTTCTCTCACCGGTTTCTACCCAGCGAGGCCGATATGAATCGTTGTTTCGGACTGAGTGGCGACACCAATCAAGAACAATTGGCGAACCGCCTAATTGAGATTCTATCTGCGTATCAACCAGAAGCCGTCATCGACACTCACAATACTTCGGCACATAGCGAGCCGTTTGCCGTATCTACTTCTAGTGATCCGCGGACGCGGCAAGTGAGTCAGTTGTTCACACGCAAGCTGGTCGTACTAGACCAACTTCTCGGAACACTGATTGAGCAAGAGCTTGACTGCCCCGTAGTCACAGTTGAATTTGGTGGTTTTCTTGATCCAAACGCTGATGATCTAGCCCTATCAAGCCTAGAGCGGTTCGTGGCCGCGCGGCATCTTTTTGATAGTGAGCCAGAACCATTGCAGCTTTTACAAAACCCGCTTCGCCTCGAAGTGCGCCCAGATACGCAGCTTCACTATTCTACGACGGTCGAATCTGAGGGTGACATCACAATATTCAACACGATTGATCAGCTCAATTTTCGTCAACTAAAGGCTGATACAACCATCGGCTGGATTAGCAAAAGCGGTATCAATCAACTGGTCGTGAAAAATCAAAAAGACCAAAACATTGCAAAAGATCTGTTCGTCGAGGATGCTGGCTTTTTGAAAACTCGGGCCCCAATGACGGTGTTTATGGCAACAACGGACAAGCATATTGCTCGGAACGATTGCCTAATGTACCTCTGCCTTGGTGTACCTTTACCCATAGGAACCTGAATAGTGACTGCTTACACTCTTACGCTAATGCTGCATGTCTCCGCTGTCACGCTAAGCGGGGCTTTCTTTTTCGTCAGAGGAATTTGGATGCTTCAGGAGAGTAAGTTATTACAAACAAAGCCGGTTAAGATTTTACCACACATTATTGATACGGTCTTACTGCTATCTGCTTTTACGCTGGCCTACTTGCTCAGCACTTATCCCTTCAGCGAGGGCTGGTTAACGGCCAAGTTGTTAGCTCTATTTGTTTATATCGGTTTCGGGGTTTTCACCCTACGGGGAAAGTCAAAAACCATCAGAAGCGCCGCCTTTGCTGCCGCACTCCTGACTTTCGCTTACATCATTGGTGTTGCGCTTACCCGCAGTGCGACACTTGGCTTAAGTTAGGCTTAAGTTACAGAAGGTCAGACTAGCCTTTAACTCGGACGGTCAACACGTCGCAAGTAACGCCATGCAGCACACTAGTGGCCGTCGATCCCAGCAAAAGTTGTAAGCCCTTTTGACCGTGGGTACCCATCACAATCAGGTCGATCCCAAATTCTTCAACAGCGTCATGAATCTCTCTAGCCGGGCTACCTTCTTTAAGAATCTGGCGCTCACGCGGAACAGCCAGCTGCTCACCTAATTGTTCCATGCGCTGTTGTGCTTCTTTCCGAATGCTAGACTGCAGTGAGACGATCTGATCGTTAAAAGAAAAACCGTCAGCCGCGTAGGCAACGGCGATAGGCTCGTCTACATGAACCAGATAAAGCTCAGCGTTATTGTCCGCCGCGATTGTCTTGCCCTTCTCGATGATCTCGGCATTGTCACTGTGAAAATCAACTGCCATCAACACCTTCTTGTATAAAGCCATTGCATTGCTCCTATTTGTCTCGAGATTGATCAATATTACACCACGCCCAAAAATAAACGGCCATGACCTGCGTCAATCATTTAGTGCTAAGTTTTTTGGCATTGCCTCTTGAATCACACCGTGGAGTGCTTACTTAGAGGACTGTCATCAAATATTTTTGCCAGTAAAAGGAGCAAACCATGAACAATGTTGTATACCGACCTGTCACACCATTTAGTGGCTTACACCGCGATCTTAGCCGCATCCTAGACGAGCGGTTTTACCCCTTCTCTCAAGCATCTTCAGCCGATGCCACTGATTGGGTTCCGCGAGTGGACATCCGCGAGGCAGAAAGTAGCTTTTTGGTAGATGCAGATCTGCCAGGGGTCAATGCTAAAGATATCGAGATCACGCTAGAAAAGAACGTCCTCACAATTCGCGGATCGAGGTTAAGTGAAACTAAAACGGACGATGACGGGTATAAACGCAGGGAGCGTTTTACAGGCAGCTTCGTTCGCCAATTTACATTACCGGAAACTGCCGACGGCGATAACATAACAGCTAAAACCAATAGCGGCGTGCTGTGTGTCACGATCCCAAAAACGATTAAAAGTCAGCCTCGTTCAATTGAGGTTCTAAGCGAAAGTTAAGAGGTCGACCACTTCTCAACGATAGGGATTCGACGCCCTATCCCGAACGCGACCCGGGACACCTTTGTCCCGGGGCACGTTTGTCTGCGTTTAAATTCCATTCGACCGATAAGTGCGACAACTCGGTTAAACTCGGACACAGAATCATCTAGGTCTAACCAGGAGATCAACTGTTCAGGGTTCATACTAAAGTTTGAGCCATTGCCAACAGCCCACGCTCCAAACTCCGAAAACGTACTGATGTAGTCTTCTATATAGGCGGCCACAATCGCGTCCAGAATACTATAGGGTAATAAACTAGCTTCATCGGTTTGGCCTTCCGCAAGCTCTGCGCTAGGTGCTTTACGCCAGATATTTTCAGGAATCGCAGGGTGAGCTTGGGCAATTTCTACTACTTGGAATTTATACAAATCTTTAATCGGTGCAAAGCTAAAATTCATATCGAAGTGGGTGTAGTAGCCACAGGCAGATTCGGTCTTGTTTCCCGTCGATAACGGCATCGCTCCGAAGGCATTACTAAAATGCATCACATAGAGATCTCTCAGCCGCGCCTGAATATTCTCGTCTGCGACTGAGGCGTAGCCATTCTCAAGCTTTCTCACAACCAGGTTGTCGCTACCTTTATTTTCAGCGAAACCGGCATTAAGGAAACTCACCATCGACTCATGTTCGATACCAATTTCATAATCCCAGCAGCCCAGATTTTTGTGCAACTTTAAGGCATCATCTCGAGAATGGTCAGTGGAGAATATCGACGGCAAACGGATAGCGTGAACATTTTCAGGGCCAACAGCGTCGCACGCCATCTGACAAACAACCGCACTATCAACACCGCCGCTGCTGGCCAACACGAGCGTTTCGAACCCGGTTTTCTTCACGTAGTCGCGCAAACACAGTACCAACAGATCGTAGAGACTTGCGGAGCGATCCAGCACTTCTTCTCGATTCGGCTTAAAAGGAACTGCCGTTAGGAGATCAACAATCTCAAAACTATCCTTTTGAATATCGCTGGCCAGGTGCAAGAGTTCGCCTTGCTTCAATACGAAACTTTGCCCATCGAACACCAATTCATCCTGGCCCCCATACTGATTGACATAGACCACAGTCGGCCCATCGATAGTACCGGGACTAATCACCTCAAGTCGGCGCCAGGGCTTTCCTTGCACATAGGGTGACGAGTTGAGAGACAAAACCACTTCAGTTCCTAACTGACGATATTGCTCGAAGGGGTTATCTGCGTAGTTATAGTCATCCGAACCTTTGTCGTTCCAAAGATCTTCGCAAATCGTAACGCCTACCTTTTGACCCTTTATCTCTAGTGTCAACAATTCTGTACCAGACTCAAAGTACCTCAGCTCATCAAAAACATCATAAAATGGCAGGAGTCTTTTGATGTAGCGCCCGACAATTTCTCCATGTCGCACGACCGCTGCCATATTGAGAAACGGTTTGCCGGTGCCAGGGTTTCGATCTAGATATCCAACCACTATGTGCAAGTCTGGATGACAACCGGCTGAATAAGCCGCTATTTCATCCAATACCGCAAGGTTACGGTCGACATAACGCTTGTGATAAATCAAATCCTGGGACAGATAACCCGGTATTGACAATTCAGGAAATAGAACCACATCACAGGCATTCTGACTGGCCTGATCAATACCGTTGAGCGTCGCTTTGAGGTTTCCAGAGAAATCGCCGGGCGTGGTGTTGATCTGACCCAGGCAGACCTTCATAGGGTTTCTGTCTGGTTTCTTGTTCTATAGAGGAGGACGACCACTGCTAGTACGACAACACAGGCACCCGCTTGATGGAGACTACCGAGGCCAATTGGCACCACGTATAAGAGGGTCATCACGCCGATAATAAATTGCAGCATTACAGCAACCAAAAGTACTATCACCATAACCTTCACTGCGGTTTGTTCACGCAGCAATGCAATCAGCAAGAGCGCGATCGCTGTGAATACGACAGCTGCACCTACCCAGCGGTGAACAAACTGCAACATCGCGTTATTGTCAAGAAAGTTATGCCAGACAGGTATTAGATTTAGCGCCGCTTCCGGTAACCATTGACCGTTCATCAGCGGATAGGTGTTAAAACCATAACCAGCTCGATTGCCGGCGACAAAAGCGCCCCAGACAATTTGAATAATCAACAAACCTACAAACAATAAAGCTGTCCTGTTGAATAGGCGAGACACACTAACCCTCGACACTCGCAACTGTCCGAGTACCAACCAACTCAAATAGGCCAAAATTAATAACGCAAGACACAAATGTGCGGCTAACCGGTAATGGCTCACCAGGGGCTCGTCGATTAATCCACTCTTCACCATATACCAACCCATTAAACCCTGCATGCCACCAAGCGCAAGTGCCAGCCACAGCTTCGGCTTTAGACTAGTTTTAATCTGGCCAGTGAATAAGAAAAAGAAGAACGGCAAGGCAAACATTACCCCGATTAGTCGACCGAGCAGCCGATGGCCGTACTCCCAATAGAAAATAGTCTTAAATGCATCTAGCGACATACCCGCATTCACAAGCTGGTACTGTGGATAGTTCTTATATTCCATAAAGACCCGCTGCCATTCGCTATCGGATAGCGGCGGCAAGGTCCCAAATAGCGGACGCCACTCGACCATTGATAATCCACTCTCGGTCAGGCGCGTAATACCACCCACGACGATCATGGTAAATATCGTTGCACACATGGCAACGAGCCAGTAGGTAATTGCTCTGTTTGAATGTTGCATGACATATCTTTCGTGACGAATAGGATATTTTACCTGTAAACGGGCTACCGCGGCCATGTAAGGTCAATATACATTCCATGTACCCGGTCAGGCTACTCTTAGATACGGGCCCCAAGAGTCGCAGGTTCACTGGCAATGCTATGCCATTCACCGGCCGAATGAGCACAGATGCGGTTGCCAGTGACAGGTCGATAATTTAGCTTCCGGCCATTAATTATTTTGACCGGCGACCCGAATCCACGATTTGGTCGTAATACCGGTAGTCAAACTGCAGGAGTTAACATGAGCAATCTAGACGCTTTTCGCGAAGAAGCCAGCACCTGGCTGGAGGCCAATTGCCCCCAGGAGATGCGCAACAGGACCTTTCACTGGGAAGATGCCCACGAAGTATACGATACCGATGCGGGCCGCGAATGGCTGAGCCTCATGGCCGAGCGTGGTTGGACAGCACCGACCTGGCCGAAAGAATATGGTGGCGGAGGCCTGGCAGCAGAAGAAGCTGGCGTGCTGGCTCAAGAGATGGGCCGCCTAAAAGCGATTCCAGCGCTCACCGGCATGGGGTTATCAATGATTGGACCGACTCTTCTCGAGTGCGGTACTGAAGAACAAAAAGCGCGTCACCTGCCCAAGATCGTCAGTGGCGAAGTCAGCTGGTGTCAGGGATATAGCGAACCCGGCGCAGGCTCTGACCTTGCCTCGTTGCAGACCAAAGCTGTTATAGACGGCGATCATTTTGTTATCAATGGTCAGAAGGTCTGGACCTCTGGCGCGCAGCACGCGGATTGGATGTTTGCGCTTGTGCGCACAGATTTCGAAGCGTCCAAGCATGACGGCATCAGTTTTGTTCTTTTAGATATGCATCAGCCTGGAGTCACCATCAAACCCATTCAGCTCATCTCAGGCTCTTCACCGTTCTGCGAAACCTTCTTCGATGATGCCATTGCCAAACGCGAGGATCTGGTCGGTGAACTCAATAAAGGTTGGACGGTGGGTAAGCGTCTGCTCCAGTTTGAACGCTCCGGTATCGGCGGTTTGTCCGGCGGTGGCGGCAAGAAGAAGAAGGCAAAACGCAACGAATTTGTTGACATTGCTAAACAGTATATTGGTGAGAACTCTGGCAAGATCGCTGACAGCGGCGCCAGAGAGAAGATCTTAAATCACAGCATGCTAGAACGTTCTTTCCAACTCACTGCACAGCGCGTGGTCGAAGAAAACCGCTCGGGCAAAACGCCAGGTGCGACGACTTCTATCTTCAAGTTAGTAGGTGCCAACCTGTCTCGTGATGGCTCTGAGTTGAAGTCTGAATTAATGGGTACCCAGGGTGCCGGTTGGACTGGTGAAAACTTCTCTGAGAATGAGTTGGAAACAACCAAAAACTGGCTCAGCAATCGCGCTGTTACTATCTATGGCGGAACCAACGAAGTTCAGATGAACATCATCGCTAAGCGGGTTTTAGGTTTACCTGAATAATTTACTCTGACCATCAGGGTGGTACCATTTATTGCCACCCTGCCTTGGTTTCGTCCAGATCACACTCCCTTCGTGACACCGGTCACAGTTCTACAAGCTCGTCGCCATTCAATACGCGTTAAAGCCCGTTTGGCTTTTCCTACCTTCCATACCGGAATTTCTAACATTACTCTGCGCCTAAGGTTATCTGGAGCAGAGCCATGGATTTATCAGTCGCAGAAACGTCTTCCATCAAACATCATGAACCGTTACTAAAAATTACGACTCAAGGTCGATATAGCGGCAAGGCACAATCTCATTTATTGCCTTACCGACTGCAAGACAATCAGTATCTGGTCGGTGCAACCAATCGGCGCAACAACATTAAGCCTGACTGGTACTTGAATCTAAAAGAAGAGCCTATCGTACAAGTCGAAATTGCCGACGCTGCGTTTTATGCCAAGGCCATTACGCCCGTTGGCAATGAACGGCTCCGGGTGACCGCGATTATTAAGGACATGATTCAGTTTCCTGACAGGGTCCCGCGAGAAACGGCAGCGGTTATTCTGCAGCCACTTTGCTAACCTCTTTACCAAGCTCATTGCTATCCACCTAGGCCTTCTCGCTGGGCCATGCTAACGTGCACGCTCGTCGTCAACCTGGTTTCGCATGGACATCGCGCTCGTTTTGTCGCTCATTTTGCTATTGGCGCTTGGTTGCCAATGGTTAGCGTGGCGCGTACAAGTCCCGGCAATTCTCTTTTTGCTATTAGCAGGTCTTGCGCTCGGTCCTGGAACCGGTTTCCTGAATCCAGACGAGATGTTTCAAGATCTACTGATTCCGATCGTGTCTTTGTCCGTCGCGATTATTCTGTTCGAGGGCAGCCTATCCTTAAAAATAGCCGAGGTTAGAGAACTCGGCAGCGTCGTCCAACGGATGGTGACAATTGGTGCACTTCTACTTTGGGTCATGGTTGCTGGCGCGACCTACTTAATTTTCGGTTTTCCACTGGAAATCAGCGCACTCTTCGGCGCACTGATGGTCGTGACTGGCCCGACAGTAATCGTACCCATGCTAAATTCGGTCCGGCCAACCAGTAAAATCGCAAACGCGCTACGCTGGGAGGGCATCATTATTGATCCAATTGGTGCGCTGTTCGCCGTTGTGACCTACGAATTTATCGTCGCCATCAATCTCGGAGAAGCCGCACTAACCCGTTCACTCTTCATCTTTGGCGAGACAGTCATCACCGGAATGTTGACCGGCATCATTGGCGGCTACACGCTCGGCTACCTGTTAAAGCACCAGCTGTTACCTGAATACCTCCAATCGATGGCGACCCTGGCGATTCTGCTGACTGTTTTCTCTGTCTCGAACGTGTTGCATCATGAATCTGGTCTGTTGGCCGTGACGCTCATGGGGATGTACCTGGGCAATCAGAAAGATCTCAACATTGCCCATATTTTAAATTTCAAAGAAAACCTCACCGTCCTCCTGATTTCCCTTCTGTTCATTTTACTGGCTGCTAGAATCGATTTCACTCAATTGTTAGAACTGGGATGGCAGCCCGTCCTGATCCTGGCCGTCATTCAACTGATAGCAAGACCACTCAAGGTGTGGCTTTGCACGATTGGTTCGGATTTTAATTGGCGAGAGCGCGCGCTACTGGCATGGATAGCGCCCCGGGGTATCGTCGCGGCGGCAATTTCGGCAATCTTTGCTGAAAGATTGCTCGCACTCGGATATGAAGATGCGGCTTATCTAGTGCCCCTGACCTTCTGGATTATTATCGCCACCGTGGTGCTACAAAGCGCTACGGCAAAACCCTTAGCATTTCTGCTGGGTGTAATGGAACCTCCTCGTAAAGGTTATCTGATCGTTGGCGCCAACGCCTTTGCTCGGCAGGTCGCCGCTTGTGTTGAAGAAGCGGGCTATCGCGCCGTTGTCACAGATTCAAACTGGGACAATATCCGGCTCGCGCGAATGGCGGGGCTCGAAACCTATTATGGCAACCCCGTCTCAGAACACGCTGAACGGTATTTAGAATTAAGCGGGCTCGGCGGACTATTACTGGCATCACCATACCGCGATGTCAATACGATGGCCGCGGTGCACTTTCGCTCCAACTTCGGCGCTAACAAAATTTATGGTCTGAATACTGGTCTCGATAACGGCAACGCAAAGCTTCAACTGAATCAGGATTATGTTGGTCGAAAGGTCTTCGACGAATCATTATCGTATTCGAAGTTGGCAAGTTTGACCGCCAAGGAACATACCATACGCTCGACCACGCTCAGCGAGACTTTCAACTGGGAGGCCTACTGTGAAAAAAATAGCATCCAGAACGTAATTTTTACTGCCCCGCTAGAAGGCGAACTGACACCATGGATACCTGCCGAAGGCAAAAAACCTGGACCTGGGAGTCGCATATTCTCTTTACAGGAACCCGAACCGTTTGAAACTCAAACGACTGAAGCAATCCAGCTCAGCTCGTAATGTGCTTATTCACATGCTCGGCAAAACCATAACCCGCCTCAGCATAAAGGTTGAAAACAATACAACCCAACCCTTCTAGCTCTTTCTGCTCATCGGGATAGCGAGACACAACTGCCAGCTTATTCTTAAAGCCACACGCTCGAGCCAATTTGACAGTCGTCATATTTTCGGCGTGATTGCTCAAACTCAGAAGCACAATCTCCCTTGACTGCATGCCAGTGTGCTCCCAAAAGTCTCGGTCGCTGGCATCAGCATGAACACAATTGATGCCGCTATTCTGATGCTGCAACACCCTGGGGATATTTTCTTCTACGCCTACCACCTGGTTTGGAAATCGTTCCACGAAATAGTCATAGGCACCACGACCGACCCGGCCCATACCAAGCACCACAAATCTTGCATCCGCGAGGTTCGCGGGTAGTTCCTTATCCAGCCGCTTGTGCCTTTCGAGGCCATGCAGCGCGGCTCGAAACTTTTGATAGATACGATGCGCATTGGTGTTGAACGGTGTCGCAATGAAAAAGGAAATCGACATGGCCAGCGCAAGCGTCGTCAGCCATTCAGCAGACAACAAGCGTTGAGACGTCGCAATCGCAGCGACAATCAAGCCAAATTCACTGTAGTTGAAGAGTGAAAAGCTGGCCAGCAAACTGGTCCTTGCTCGCAGCCGAAACGCCACAAACAAAAGATAATAGAGCACCGGTCGAATAAAGATGAGTAGGCTCAGTGCCAATGCCACCAGCACCATTTCGCCCGACGGCAATCCGTAGTAGCCAATCTGCAAGAAAAACCCAATTAAGAACAGATCTTTTAGACCGATCAGGCTGTTATACAATTCCTTGGCCCGACTCGAATTAGCTAAGAGCACACCGGCTAGCAGTGCACCCAACCCGCCCTTTAGATGGAAAAACTCAAACAACTCAGCCGTCCCAAGGGCGATCGTAATGCCAAACAACAACACCAACTCACCGTGACCGGCTTGCCTAAGTAGATACAACCCCACGGGTCGAAGTAGAGGTAGAGCGAGCAAGATTAAGGCCGCGGGTCCCGGTTGGGTGTCGGATGCGAGCACGAGATAGATCACGGCTAGAATGTCTTGAATCACCAGCACGCCAACCGCCAGTGTGGCATGCAGAGAAATTGTCTCACCCCGATCCTCAAACATCTTAACGGCGAAGACGGTACTTGAAAAAGATAACGCAAAAGCTAACACCCAAGGCGCCTCCGGTTCTTCCAAATAGAGCACGGGAAAGATGATCCCGGCGACAATAATCACCACCGCAGTGAGGGGAACCGCAATGAGTATCTGCAAACTTGCAACACCCCATACCTGCGGAGCCGCCAACTCGCGAACATTGAGCTTTAGCCCGATGGTAAAAAGTAATAGCAAAACCCCAATGTCAGCGATGGCTGAAATGAGATCCACATCCCCAAGGCCCAGTCTGTGAGAAATGAACCCAGCCAGTAGATAGCCTGGTAAAGGGGGGAATCCAAGTCGACGAAAGACAACGCCACAAAGGAAGGCAAATAAGATAGTGATGGGTTCCACGGTATCCTGCCGTTAAAAACGAACCAAGAGCATACCGAGATCGACACTAAAACCAAAACCTTACGGAATCAGGTAAACTCACGACATGTTCATTATTGAGATAAACGCGTAATGCCGGCCATTTTGTTGTACTTCTGGCGACTCTGCCTACTGCGTGAAAGTCCCGAGAAAATTCCATCAAGTATCATTATCACATTTGCTGCGACGAGCTTCTATTTCATCATCGGCATGGTTTCCTTCAGTATCAATCGGCCAGAACTGGACCTGTCGACCATTATAGGCGTGAGTCTCGTAAGCGTCTCAATCGAAGGCGTTGCCCTGTTTGGGCTACTGTCATTCAAACGTTACCGCAATCGATACCTCAGCACTCTGACCGCCGTCTTTAGCTGTAATGCAATATTGCTAGTGGTCTTACTTCCCGTAAACCTTATGTTGCTGGAACTGCAAGAGGGACTTCTGCTAGACATCATCAATACACTGTCACTCGTTAGCCTATTCTGGTGGCTGGCAATCGTCGGGTTCATTTTAAGAACGTCGGCGCAAATTAGTTTTGTGCAAGGTATTGTCCTGGCGTTCGTCATTGAACTGCTGGTCGCTATCAGTATTCGAAGTTTGTTCGACCAGTTCATCTGATAGGAAATCTATGCACCTACATATTCTGGGAATTTGCGGCACATTAATGGGTAGCATCGCCCTACTCGCGCGCGAACAGGGACTTACCGTCACAGGCAGTGATGAAGACGTTTACCCACCCATGAGCACGCAACTGGCGGATGCTGGAATTGAAGTCCGATCTCCCTACAGCGCAGAAAATATCCCCGATGATGTCGATCTTGTGATGATCGGCAATGCCAACTTGCCACGCGGCAACGTCGCCGTCGAGTACGTATTGAATAAGGGCTTGCCGTATATTTCAGGCGCTGAATGGTTGGGCCGGTATTTACTCCATGACAAATGGGTCATTGCCGTGTCCGGAACTCACGGTAAAACCACAACCACCAGCATGATTGCCTGGATTCTGGACTTTGCCGGTTTACAGCCGGGATTTCTCGTCGGGGGTGTACCGGGTAATTTCGGTTACTCGGCACGGATTGGCGCAACGCCTTTCTTTGTTATCGAAGCGGATGAATACGATACTTCTTACTTCGATCGCCGCTCCAAGTTTGTTCACTACCGACCTCGAACCTTGATTATCAACAATCTAGAATTCGACCATGCAGATATCTTCTCCGATCTCGGCGCCATTCAACAGCAGTTCCATCTACTGCTGCGGACGGTACCAGGCTCTGGTCTCATTATTCATCCCGCTCAAGACCAGGCTGTGCTCGACACGCTTGAACTTGGCTGCTGGTCAGAGACCCTAAGCTTCGGCGAAGATTCCCGTTTGTCGGCCAAAGCCCCTATAGAGGAGCAGGTAAAAGACAACAGTCGCTTCGATGTTTTGTTAGACGGTAAAGTAATGGGGCGAGTCGACTGGGAACTCAGCGGCCTGCACAATCAAAACAATGCTCTCGCTGCGATTGCTGCTGCGCGTCATGTCGGCGTCAAACCCGATATCGCAGCGGCTGCCCTCTCCGAGTTCAAAGGTGTCAAACGACGTATGGAGCTGATTTACGAATCCTCCGCGCTCACTGTGTACGATGATTTCGCCCATCACCCAACCGCAATCCAGACAACACTGCAAGGATTTCGACACAAAATTGGTACTGATAGCCTTTTAGCCATCATCGAACCAGGCTCACACACAATGCGCAAGGGAACACACGCCCAGACTCTGGCTCAATCCACTTCCTGCGCCGACCAGGTGATCTGGTTCCAACCGCCCAACATTGCCTGGCAAATGGCGGAACATATCAAAGGCGATCAGCACCAGATCGTTGTGGACAGGGATCAACTGGTCGAACAAGCAATTACCTGCATTAAAACCCAAAGTATCCAGCATGTGATCATCATGAGTAATGGTGGCTTTGGTGGTTTTCAGGAACAACTCAAAAACCAGCTCAAAAGCCAACTCTCTATATGAAAGAAGTCGAACTGTACCCGCCTATTAAGCAGTTTTTTGAAGACCGCGGTTACAAGGTTCAGGGTGAAGTAAAGCACTGCGATTTAGTTGCCCATCGAGAGTCAGATGACCAACTCGTCATCGTTGAACTCAAAACAAGCCCGAGCATGGGATTGCTGGTGCAGGCAACAGAACGCCAAGCCATTAGCGATTATGTCTACGTCGCAATCCCGGCTAAAAAGTATCGACGTAGTCAGTGGCGCGGCATTCAACGAGTGATCAAACAATTGGGGCTAGGTCTCCTGGTCGTCACAAGCAGCAAACTGGGCGAGGTAGTGACTGAACATTTCGAGCCTGAACCGATGCGCCAGATTCAGAGTCGTAAGCGAAAGGGCGTCAAAAAAGAGCTGTCGGAACGCAACGCCAGCTATAACATTGGCGGTACTACTCGCACAGAACTGATGACGGCCTATCGCCAAAACGCCATTCTCATCGCCTGCTTTCTTGATACGCTGGGTGAATCATCCGCGGCGCAGATGAAGAAACTCGGCGCACCAGCAAACACCTTGCAAATAATGGCGAGCAACCACTACGGATGGTTTGAACGGGTGAGCAGAGGAATCTTTCAGTTAACCAATGTGGGTAACGAAGCTCCGAAAAAATACTCAGGCATATGGCAAGCGGCAAAAAAGGTGGTTGCGACAGTTTCTCCCAAAGACTAGTTCACGGACTAGTCCACTGATTAGTCCACTGGCTGACTAAGTGCGCGCCTTAATCCAGTTGTGTATCAAATCAGCAACGACTTCACGACCACCTTCTGGGTACAGTAAATAGTGATCACCTTCGACCATCTTGAGTATTTTATCGTCGCTCGCTAGACCGCCAAAAATCTTCTCTGCATCTGCGGGAAAAACCCCAGCATCTGCAGTACTCTGGATCACTAGCGCCGGCAAAGTGATGCGCTGCAGGTGCATGGCGCCGCTGCAACAGGAATATTCCAGACTCCACATCGACAGCCAGGAACGAAGGCTGCTCATATTACCAATACCGCGCGCGTCGAAATTCGCTCGCCTGGCGTCACCTGCATAGCACTGACCGATTTCTCGCTCAGAGGGATCAATACTGGGATCCATTAATCGGAGGTCGGCCCAGACTCGCTGCATGGTGAACACTCGCTCAAACACACCTGCTGATCGCAATCGTTCGATTTCCATAAGCACCCACTCTGTTATGCGCTGATTACGCGCCTGCTGTGCAGCTCGATAGCGTGAGATAAAGGCTTCTGAGTAAGGCGGACCGTTATCCGGGTTGTACATATTGAGCGATTGATCGATAGAAAGTGGATCAAACTCATCTGTGACCGAAGGATCCATCCAGTCCGTTAAGACTTCTGGGCGACCGCCGTGCGCATTGAGGGAAATATACAGGTCACCGCCTTGTAAACCTTCTACTGCAGTGGGTAATTTCAAGTCTACGGCTGCTGTGATATTCGGCTCCACAGCCTGGGAATGATAGGCAGCCATCAAAGAACCGCCGCCAGAATTCCCTAATAACACGACAACCTCAACGCCAGCAGAATCCTTTAGCCAGCGAACACCCGCGTCGATATCTAGCAGCGCATGTTCAAGCAAGAACCAGGCTTCATTACCGCGATAACGCGTATTCCAGCCAAGAAATCCAAACCCGCGGGCAGCGACTAGCTCACCCAGGTAGTGCTCGGAAAAGTCGACGTTATAGTGGGTTGCAATAAATGCGATTTTTGCGCCAGCTGTCGGACTGACATACAAACCCTGACAAGCTTGAAACCCCACAGGATTGGCTTTACCGGTCGCAGATGCCAAAGAAACAAACTGCTTTTGAATCACTTTTATCATCCCCCAAGGTGGTTACCACGCCAGACCTTACCAAATCATATTGGGTGCACAGTTGGCAACAACGCCGCGTGCGGCAATATGCATTTTCCGCTACACTAGCGAGCTTTTTTAGGTCCATTCGTAATGAATCTCAAACAATATCTGGATGACACAATCAGTGCTGCGCTTGCCACACTTGGCGCTGAGAACTGTCCTGCCGTCGTTAAACAGGCGCGGAAACCAGAATTTGGCCACTATCAAGCGAATGGGGTCATGGGTGCTGCCAAAAAACTCAAAGCCAACCCTAGAGAGCTCGCAGAAAAACTCGTTCAGCAATTAGATCTCAAGGGGGTCGAAAAGTTAGAAATCGCAGGTCCAGGGTTCATCAATATCCACCTCAGTAGTGAGCTTTTAGCGTCTGAACTGCTGGCTAGACATGCAGACACCCAGCTTGGAATTGCCAAAAAGACTCAGCAAACCATCGTCGTCGATTACTCCGCACCTAACCTTGCCAAAGAAATGCACATCGGCCACCTGCGTAGCACCGCCATTGGTGACGCCGCTGTTCGAATCCTGGAATTTCTAGGCCATAAAGTCATTCGTGCGAACCACGTGGGCGATTGGGGTGCTCAGTTTGGTAGCCTGCTCGCCTATCTGGCTCAGCGCAAAACCGAAGGCGCAGAACTCTCAACAGAACTCAAAGACTTAGAAGTCTTCTATCAGGCTGCTAATAACCTTTTTAAATCCGATGAGAACTTCGCCAAAATCGCTCGCGAATACGTGGTGCGATTGCAGGGTGGCGATGAGGCTTGCCTTGAATTGTGGCGTACGTTTATTGAGGAATCAGCAAAACATTGCCAGGCTGTCTACGACAAGTTAAACATCACGCTGACGCGACAAGATATCCAGGCAGAAAGTCAATACAACCAGGACTTGCCGGTAATCATCGCGGAACTTGAACAAAAAGCACTCATTGAAGAATCTGATGGTGCTAAATGCGTCTTTCTAGATGAGTTCAAAGGTAAAGATAAAAACCCACTGCCAGCGATTATTCAAAAATCAGACGGCGGCTTCCCATATATGGCCACAGATATCGCCGCGGTCAGACACCGGACTGGTAAGCTGAAGGCTGATGCCGCCTATTACTTTATCGATGCGAGGCAAAAGCTCCACATTGCGCAACTTTTCGCCGTATCAACAGCCGCTGGCTACCTGACAGATCAAACCTTTCGGCATTTACCTTTTGGCGTAATTCTAAAAGCAGACGGCACGCCGTTTAAGACACGCGACGGCGCAGCCGTGAAACTGATTGATGTGATCGACGAAGCCGTAGAACGTGCCTATCAGCTGGTAAGTGAAAAAAACCCTGAATTGTCAGACGAACAACGTCGCAATGTGGCCCGCGTGGTTGGTGTTGGCGCAATTAAGTATGCCGAATTATCCAAAAACCGAACTACAGACTACATTTTCGATTGGGACACAATGCTATCTTTCGAAGGCAACACCGCGCCCTATTTGCAGTACGCTTATACAAGAATTCGCAGTGTATTTCGGCGTTCCAATATCGATGCCGGCACGTTAACTCAATTGCTAAAGCTCTCGGAACCTGCCGAGATAGCGCTCGCGCTCAAACTACTCCAGCTTGAGGAAGCCCTTGACGCTGCCATTGAGGATTTTCAAGCCAACGTATTGTGCAACTACCTGTTCGAACTGGCCGGGCTGTTTATGAGCTTTTATGAACAGTGCCCCATCTTGCAATCGGCAGACGAAGTCAAGAATAGTCGGCTTTTGCTTGCAGAAATTACTGCCAATACGCTGCAACAAGGCTTGAACTTGCTCGGCATCGAAACCGTTGAGCAAATGTAATGATCGTCCAATTAATCGCCGCTCGAGCTAACAATAACGTCATAGGTGCAGGCGCCAACATTCCCTGGCAAGCTAAAGGCGAACAAAAGCTATTCCGAGACATCACTACAGGTGGTGTTTTAATCATGGGCCGCAAGACCTATGAGTCGATTGGCAAGCCGCTCCCAGGGAGAGTCACCATCATCGTCACCCGCAACCCGCGTTACAGCGCATCAGGTTGCAAGGTTGCCACGAACTTGGAACTCGCCATTGAGATGGCTCAGTCGGAAGAGAAGCCGATTTTTATCGCCGGCGGTGGTGATCTTTACAGCCAGGCATTGCCGATTGCGGACGAAATCCATCTGACCACCATCGATGTCGAACCGGAGGGTGATGTGTACTTTCCGAAGATCGATCATGCGGACTACGAAGTACTGCGCGAAGAGCAATTCGAAACTAACGTGAAATACACCTATCAACACTTGAAAAGATTGTAGAGGGATTCCTATGCCATTTAAAAATCGCGTGACTGAAATGCTCGGTGTTGAGCTACCAATTGTGCAAGCACCCATGGGCTGGATTGCACGATCGCAACTTGCATCCGCAGTATCCAATGCCGGTGGCATGGGTATCATCGAGACGTCATCTGGCGAACTGGATGTTATCAAGGAAGAGATCAAAAAAATGCGCACGCTGACGGACAAGCCATTCGGTGTAAACATTGCACAAGCGTTCGTACGAGACCCAGGTATCGCTCAATTCGTTATCGATCAGGGTGTGACTTTTGTCACGACTTCTGCCGGCAGCCCTACCAAATATACTGCACAGCTGAAAGCCGCAGGCCTAACCGTTTTCCACGTGGTGCCCACGCTAAAAGCAGCACTAAAGGCTGTCGGTGCTGGCGTTGATGGACTAATCGTTGAGGGTGGCGAAGGCGGCGGCTTTAAAAACCCGAATGAAGTCGCATCTATGGTGTTGCTCCCTCTGGTCCGATCCAAAGTGGATGTGCCAATTATTGCTGCGGGCGGTATGGTGGATGGCCCAACCATGGCCGCCGCTTTTGCGCTAGGCGCTGAAGGTATTCAAATGGGTACCCGCATGGTCTCCGCACTGGAATCACCGGTCCACAATAACTGGAAACAATCGATCGTGGATGCAGAAGAAACGGCTACAGTTTTTCTGAATAGATTCCATTCTCCTGCATTACGCGCACTGCGCACGAACAAAACCGCTGCGCTAGAAAAACAAGTAGACGAGAACATCATGGGGCAATTCGGAACCGCACAAGATTTGTACTTTGGCGGCGATATGGAAGCGGCTATTCCACTATCAGGCCAGGTTGCGGGCCGAATTGAGTCTATTAAACCGGTGGATGAAATTTTGCGGGAAACTGAGCAAGGTTTCTTTGAAACCATCAAGCGACTCGCAGCGCAATACAGCTAGACGAACAACAGCGTATGATGACCGCTGCAACCCGTCACAATAAGCGCGGTAATGAGAAGCTTTAAGTCACTATTCGGAAGTTTGACGGCCATCGGATGTATCGCTCTGACCTTGGTTGTGGCCATGGGTGTGAGCATGAGCGTGAAGGCGAATTTCGAAGTCGCGTCGGAACTGTATCAACAACAGAATTACGTGGCCGCGTTCGAGGCATTCAAAGCACTAGCAGGACAAGGTGACCCCAGGGCCCAAACCGTAACTGCTCTAATGTACAAGTTTGGTGAAGGCGTAGAGCAAGATTACGAAACCGCTTTTCACTGGTACCGCAAAGCTGCTGAGCAGGACTACGCGGCGGCACAATTTCATACGGGATCAATGCTCGCCGATGGGCTAGGAACAGAACCGGATCGTGAAGCGGCCATCGACTGGCTCAATCGCGCGACCGAAAACGGCTTTGAGCGCGCCATCGATAAACTCGCCGAGCTAAATGCCAGCGCCGCCATTTTGGGCAAACCCACCACAGATTTAATCGCCTGGTCGAGAAACTGGGATCTTAGACTGCCGAATGACCTTCTATTGAAGGGCGTACGTCAGGGACCACTCGCCCCGTCTCAACCTTATCTGGTCCAGGTAGGTGCCATGAGCACTCGCGCCGACGCAAACCGACTCTGGGAAGTGCTTTCAAGCCACCATCCCAACTTGTTTGAGGATCTCGAGCCAATCATTACCCTGGAACCGAAAACGCGCCGTGTCTATCGTATATCTGCCGGCCCTTTCGATGACTTCCAAGCCGCAGACGCATTTTGTGGACGTCTGATGGCCAGCACCATCCAAGCGGGTTGCCTACCCATCAAAAACAACTAATGGTTTGAATTCACAGTCCTTATCCTGATCCATATCGCTGCACAGCCAGCTTGTACCCAAGGACTCAAGCTCTTATATTGCCCGCATAGCAATCAGAGCAGTGCCGCAGATGGATATTGAATTCAGCGCAGAAGACCTCGCATTCCGAGAAGACGTCAGGCAGTTCATCAAAGACAACCTGCCAACAGGCATGGACATGTGGACCAAGCGTGGCGAGTGGTTCAAAGCAATGGCCGACAAAGGTGGTTGGGACGTTCACAAATGGCCCACAGAATTCGGTGGGCCGGGTTTTACACCCGTCCAGCGATACATCTTGATCAGGAAATGGCACGCAATTCAACGCCACCGCAAATTCCGTTTGGCGTCACCATGTTGGCACCCATCCTGATGAATTACGGCACCAAAGAACAACAGGACCAATTTCTGCCGAGCATTCGTGACGGTTCCGTGAACTGGTGCCAGGGCTACTCCGAACCCGGCGCAGGCTCTGACCTTGCCAATCTAAAAACACGGGCAGAGCTCACTGAAGATGGCAAACACTATGTCGTCAACGGCCAAAAAATATGGACCACCCTTGCCCATATTGCCCACTGGATGTTCTGCCTAGTGCGGACTTCCAGCAATGGGCCGAAGCAGGAAGGCATCACTTTTCTACTGATCCCCATGGACGATCCCGGTGTTGAGGTTAAACCGATTATCACGCTCGGCGGTACACACTCAGTGAATGAGGTCTATCTCACCGATGTAAAAGTACCCGTGGATAATAGAATTGGTGAGGAAGGCAAAGGCTGGACATACGCGAAAGGTTTATTGGTGCATGAGCGTACCGGCCTTGCGGGTATCCAAAATTCAGTTTTGGGCCTAGAAAAAGCCAAAGACAATGCCAGCACAGTGAAAATAGGTGAAGGCACGCTACTCGATGTGCCAGCATTTCGGAACAAGGTCGGCGCCTTAGAAGCAGAACTGCTCGCATTGGAGTTTCTAGAATTACAAACCCTGGCTCAGGTATCCGCAGGGGGTGATCCTGGACCTGAGTCGTCCATCATGAAATTGAAAGGTACGGAGATTCAACAACGAATATCTGAACTCAATATCGAGGCGGCTGGCATCTATGGCAGCGCATGGGGCGAGTCTGACGGTCCTGGCTTTGCGCGCGGAGCTATGGGCGGGTATCTCGGTACTCGTGCGACAACAATTTATGGTGGCGCAAGTGAAGTGCAAAAAGATGTCATCGCGAAAAAAGTCTTGGACCTGGGGTAAACATGGATCTTTCATATACAGAAGAACAAAATCTACTGCGCAATAGTCTACAACGATTTGTAGATAACAGTTACGACATCAATCATCGCAACGCGTTAACGACCACAGAAGAAGGGTTTTCCCGGGAGAACTGGCAACAGTATGCCGACCTCGGCTGGTTAGCGATGTCTTTCGCCGAAGAGGATGGTGGCATTGGCGGAACGCCGGTGGACACGCAAGTCATGATGGAGGAGTTCGGCAAAGGTTTGATTGTCGAACCATTTCTCGCAAGCATTGTCATGGCTGGTACTGCATTATCAGAGGCAGGTTCTGCCGCGCAAAAAGAAGCACTGATCCCTGGACTAGTCGACGGCAGTCTCATTGCTACTGTCGCGATCGCAGAACCAGACACGCACCAGGAGTTTGAACGAATTAATATGACCGCAGCACTGAAAGGAGGTGAATACACCCTCTCGGGCCAAAAGGCTGTTGTCCTTAACGCGCAATCTGCGAACCACATTATCGTTGCGGCTAGAACTTCTGGGCAAGATGCTGACCATGATGGCATTAGTTTTTTCATTGTGGCGGCTGACAGCAAAGGATTGAGCCGCAAGGACTTTCCGACAGTCGATGGACTTCGTGCCTCTGACCTGACCTTCGACAATGTCAAAGTACCAGCAGAAAACCTGTTAGGTGAAGAAGGCAAAGGTTACGCTCTCCTCACAAAAATTCTCAACCGCACTATCTTGGCCTTGTCCGCAGAGGCCGTCGGTGCGATGGAAGTCTTATACAAAGACACGATTGCTTATACGAAACAACGTGAGCAATTTGACCATGCCTTGTCGGATTTCCAGGTGCTGAAACATCGCATGACAGAAATGTTTGTCGAATATTCACTGGCCAAGTCACTGACACTAAAAGCCACGATGTTAGAGACCCAGGGTTCGGAAGAAACCCAACGAACCATCCATGCCTTGAAATACCTGATTGGCAAAACGTCACGGTTTGTCGCTCAGAATGCCGTACAACTTCACGGCGGCATGGGAATGACAGAGGAACTTCGAGTGGCTCACTATTTCAAGCGGCTCACAGTCATCGATGCGATGTTCGGCAATACGGACTACCATTTGGAGCGATTTGTCGCCTGATCAACTCAAACTCGAAGGCACCTCAGAATGGTAGTAGACTCATTCTGAATTGAAACGGATTGGCCAATGAGTTCTGAAATCAGCAAAGCTGAATGGGCCGTGCGGGTAGATCTTGCAGCGCTCTATCGCCTTGTCGCGCTTGAAGGCTGGGATGACATGCTGGATACGCATATATCCGGCAGGATTCCCGGCTCTGAACATCACTTCCTGATCAACCCTTACGGCATGATGTTTGAAGAGATTACCGCCAGCTCACTCATTCGGATCGATGTAGACGGTAACAAACTATCAACAAGCGATTATGAAGTGAATCAGGCAGGGTTTACGATTCATAGTGCGGTTCATATGGCGAGATCAGACGCCAATTTTGTCGTACATCTACACACGCCCAACGGCATCGCCGTGTCTTGCCAAGAAGATGGCTTGTTGCCCATCAATCAAACCGCCCTATCGGTTTACAGCGAACTCACCTACCATGAATACGAGGGTATAGCGCTTGATCACGACGAGCGCGACCGCTTAATCAAAGATCTCGGCAACAGCAATGCAATGCTGTTACGCAACCATGGCACGCTCGCTTGCGGACCGAATGCCGGCGGTGTTTGGCAAAAAGTTTATAGGCTCGAAACTGCCTGTGATATACAGATCAAAGCCCAGAGCACCGGCGGGAGCTTGAGACCCATTCCGCAAAACATTCTCGAACAACGCCGGGCTGGCAGTAGTACTGAATCTTTGAGGCGCCGGGGCGAGTTTGTTTGGCCAGCAATGATTCGTCGCTTAGATAGGCTAGATTCTGGGTACAAAGACTAATGACTGAGCACACAACCGAATCTCATCCCCAGCAATGTCCTAACTGCAAAGCGAGCCTGCACGGACAGTTTTGCTTTGCCTGTGGCCAAAATCAAAATTCCATTGACCGACACTTCTACTCTCTCGTTAGCGAAGCACTCGAAGATATAATCCAGCCTAACTCTCGAACTTTTAGGACAATCTTGGCGGTTTGTTTTAAACCCGGATTTCTAACACGCGAATACTTTTCCGGCAGACGCGCACGTTATATTCAACCGGTCCGGCTCTACTTCATCACCAGCATTCTTTTTTTCTTTGTCATTTCACTGTTGAGTGGTCCTGTTAACCCCACCATTGATATCGACAGCGATAACATAAAGATCCAATCGGGTGAGTCCGTTAAACTCGATAAGATCGATAAGGCCGATAAGGTCGATAAGGTCGATAAGATCGATAAGATCGATAAGATCGATAAGGCCGATAAGGTCGATAAGATCGATAAGATCGACCTGGGGTTTCTCTCACCGGAACAATCAGCTGCTTTAAAAGTAAAACTGAAGGAACAAATAGAGAAGGCGATTCGACTCGCCAAAGAAGACCCGGAAAGGATCAAAGACATGGTAGTCGAAGCTGCACCACCTCTGGTCTTCGGCCTACTGCCTATATTCGCTGCATTACTCAAACTATTTTACATCGGCAAGGGTCGCTTTTATACCGAGCACCTGGTTCTCGCCCTGCACAATCACAGTTTTATATTTATCGCCTTTTTATTGGATGGCCTACTAGAGCAATTGCCAGCAAGTATCTGGCGCACCGGGCTACAGGCACCCATCGGTATATGGCTAGCTTGCTATCTGTTTTTGAGTTTAAAAGTGACGTATCGAGAAGGTTGGTTTGTGACGCTCGCAAAATTTCTCGCCTTAGGCATCATTTACGTCATACTGTTTTTAGTCACGGCTCTCGCGGCGCTTCTTATTGGAGTCATGACGCTTTGACCATTATCGATCGAAGGCTCGAACAACTGGGGATTCTAGAGGGCCACATTCAAGCTTGTCGAATGCCAAGAGAGGAGGAAGCAATATTTCTCGTAGACGGCGGGGTAGACATTTTTGATCGTGCCATCAGCATGACGCCTGGCACCTACTCCAACTGGCAGAAGATGAAGCAGCAGGCTGCCAAAGCTTCAGTTGAACTGCAAATCGTTTCCGCCTATCGATCCGTCGACTATCAATGCGATCTTTTTTTAAAAAAATTGGCGCGCGGCATTTCGCTGAATGATATTTTGAAAGTGAATGCCATTCCCGGCTTCAGCCAACATCACTCGGGAAGAGCGTTAGACTTAAGTACGCCTGACTTTCCACACCTCGAAACCATTTTTGAACAATCGGACGCGTTCGCTTGGCTACAGAAGCACGCGCCGCAACACGCTTTTGAATTGTCATATCCAAGCAACAACGACCAGGGTGTGGATTACGAGCCCTGGCACTGGGCTTACCAGGGTGACGATTGACCCAAAGGCTATCGCTGGTACTGCTTCATTTTCTCGGCCAGCAGGCGCTTTTGTTGTTCCGACATTGCCACGGCCTTAACCTGTTCGCTACTGACCAATTTATCTTTAGCAAAAACGTATTTCTCGCGAACAACCCGCTTTATGCCAAATCCCAAGGACTTCAATCTCGGATAAATATCGTCAATCATATGGGGATTACCACAGAGGAGACAATGATCCGTTTCAGGGTTTAGAGAAAGCTTGAACAACTGGTCCTGAACATAGCCTTGAACTTGATTGTCAGAGATGGGCGCACAGCGACTAAAACAAACGTGTAAATGAAAGTTTTCATGCTGGTCCGCAAACTCATTTAACGCATCACCGTACACAAGTTCTGTCGCATCGCGGGTGCCGTAGAGAAAGTGTACCTCAACCTCATTGGCAGCGAGTGCAGGCTCGAGTTTCTCCAACATCGGCATATAGGGCGCGATACCAACGCTGGTTGCCACCAAAAATAATCGCTTTGGCAAAGGCTTCGGTAATATCAATCGACCAAACGGGCCACTGGCAGTTGCCTTCAAACCTCGCTCTGAGCTAAACAACAAACGACTGGCGCGACCGTTCTCGACGACAGAGATCACCAAATCCAATACTTGAGATTCTGTGTCCGGCTCGAAATTGCAGAGACTGTAACTCCGTTCGAAATCACCCGCTTCATCGCTGAAGGTAAACCTGAAAAACTGCCCTGGCTCGAACAAGACAGGCATTCCATCCACTCGAACAAAGCGGAAGTCCTTTGTGGAGGGACTTAACGTTCGAACCCTCGTCAGTTCAATATCAAAGTGATTCAGCATATCTTCTCAATATGGCGTCTCAAAGTCGCAGACGCGTCAATTATCGCATATCCCCATGCTAGTATTCCGGTGCTTAGAGGAGTAAATACAGCGTGCACGTCAAAATAGCCGGCAATACAGAACACCGTTTCGACACCGTCCAGCGAGCCTTTGCCAGCCTCTGGGATGACATCGAGGTGGGTGCTTCTTTGGCCGTTTACTGGAGAGGCCGTCCCGTCGTTAACCTGTGGGGCGGTTACACCGACCGGGAGCAGCAGCACGCCTGGCAAGAAAACACTCTGGTCAATGTCTACTCGACCACCAAAGGCCTCGCTACGTTCGCTTTCGCGCTTCTGGTCGAGGACGGCAAGCTTCGTTACGAGGATAAGGTTGCAGATTATTGGCCGGAATTTGCCGCCAATGGCAAGGATCAAGTCACTGTCGCCCAACTACTCTCTCATCAAGCCGGCGTATGCGGCGTCGACGCAATACTTAACGTCGAGGACCTCTATGATTGGGAGAAGATGACAAGATTGATCGCTGCCCAAATGCCTTTTTGGCCGCCCGGAGAAGGCGCTGGCTATCACGCCGTGACCTGGGGATATTTGCCAGGCGAACTTGTACGCCGATTAACAGGCCAAACTCTCGGGCACTTCTTTCAAGAGCGAGTCGCAAAACCGCTCGGCTTGAACTTCTATATTGGTGTACCGGAATCAAAGCTCGCTGACTGCGCAACATTGATCGGGCCCAATCATGCCCGCACGAAAGCCGAAGCAAGCAATCCAACCGGAACAGGTGCTAGCGAACCTTCCAAGTACTTTAAAGCTTCACTCATGAACCCGCCGATTAGTCCCTTCAAACATGCTTGCAGTAAAGAGTGGCGAATGGCAGAACTTGCAGCATCCAATGGCCACGGCGATGCCACCAGCATTGCTAAACTTTATGCTTTGATGGCCGCCGGTGGCACTCTGAACGGTACTCGCCTCATTAGCAGCGAGGCACTGGATGCAGCCTGTAAACTTGAGGTCGGTTCTGCCGTTGATCTTGTAACAGGCACGGTCATCCGTCGTTCGAGAGGGTTTATCCTGAATCATGCCGGTAACTACGGTCCAGGCACCCGTTCCTTCGGCCACGCGGGCGCAGGCGGCTCCATCGGGTTCGCCGACCCAGAGGCAGAATTGAGCTTCGCCTATGTGATGAACCAGATGCAGCCTGATACTCTGCACGAATCGAGAGCTAGCCGCCTTATCGATGCGGTTTATCGGTGTTTATAGGAAAAAATCCCCACTTTTCATCCCTAAAGAACAAAAAACACGTAAAAGGGAAAAATTCGGTGTTTTTATCTAGATTTCAACATTTAGCCGGCAAAAAAATAGCTAGAATATTCCACATTCATGCCTAAAAGTGGGATTTCTTGGGGCAAATTCTCCACGCGAGCCCCTTTGTTGCCGGGAAAAACCCCAATCGCTGCGCCACTATGCGACCTACAGACTCGAAAAAGCGCCGAAGCGCCTTTTCCAACCCATGGCTTTGTGGCACCATTGCCCCTCGCAAAGTCGCCCACCACGGCGGCTTTTTATTTGTACAAATCAAAAGTTTGTGCGACATGGTGCGTCAACATCTAGCGTCAAAGTCGAGCGCCTCAAAGAAGTCAATCATGCGCGATTATTTTATTAGAAGGCTGCTGCTGATCCCGATCACTTTGCTGGGTGTGACGATCATCGTATTTGCCATTACGCGTCTTGTCCCGGGCGGCCCTCTTGAACGCGCCATCATGGAATCGCAACAGCTTAACGCCACGACGGGCGTCAGCCAACAGGTTGCAGGTCAGAATATGGCACTCTCAGACGCCCAACTTCAAGTGCTAAAAGAATATTACGGTTTTGATAAGCCAATGCTCGAAAGCTATGTCGACTGGGTCTTGAAGGTCGTTCAGGGTGATTTGGGCAATTCTTATCGGTACAACGAGCCCGTATGGGATGTTATTCAAAGCCGATTCCCTGTTTCCCTATACTACGGACTTGTCACGTTAGTGATTACCTACTTAGTTTGCATCCCGTTGGGGGTGTTAAAAGCGATCAAGCATAGAACCGCTGTCGATAATATATCCTCGATATTCATTTTTGTCGGCTTCGCGATTCCTGGCTATGTGCTCGGCGCCCTGCTGCTGCTCTATTTCTCTGTCCGGCTCGAATGGTTTCCAATGGGCGGATTCGTCAGCCTACGCTTTGAAGAGTACAGCACGTGGGGTAAGGCCATGGATCTGGTCAACCACTCGGTGCTGCCCCTTATTTGCTACTTGATTGGCAGCTTTGCCTTTACGACTTTACTACTCAAGAACCACTTGATGGATAATTTGGCTTCCGATTACATCCGTACCGCCATCGCAAAAGGTGTTTCTTTCCGCCAGGCTGTCATTCGTCATGCAATGCGTAACTCTCTGATTCCAATCGCGACAACATTTGGCCAAAACATCGTACTACTGGTCTCAGGATCGTTTTTAATCGAGACCGTATTTGATATTAATGGTTTTGGATTATTGGGCCTAACGGCAATTCTCGATCGTGACTATCCTGTCGTGATGGGTGTCATTCTACTCGCTAGCGTCCTGTTGCTTATCGGCAACATTCTCTCGGATATTCTAGTTGCGTTTGTGGACCCACGGATACGTTTTCAATAGATGCTGAATCTCAACCCCCAAACGCTCAAAAAACTGCGTCGCTTCCGCGATATCAAACGGGGTTATTACAGCTTTTTGACTCTGCTCGCGCTCTTATTTGTCTTGATGATTGCAGAACTATGGGTCAATAGCCGGGCTTTGGTGGTGAGCTACGAGGGTGATCTTTATTTCCCAACCTACACGGCATTTCATCCAGGTACCGACTTTGGCCTGAGCTACGCATACGAAACCAACTATCGGGAATTACAGGAACAGTGGCAAGCTGAAGGTAGTGACAATTGGATGGTCATGCCAATCGTGCCGTACAACCCTTACGAAAATCATTCTCCGAGCAACATTTACAAACCTGAAGCACCGAGCCTAAGCCAAAAGCACTTTCTGGGAACCGATACAACGTCCCGGGACATTCTTGCCCGCCTAACTTACGGCACGCGAATCGCCCTGCTGTTCGCGATTGTCTATATGGTCGCCGTGTACTTGATCGGAATCGCGATCGGCTGCGCGATGGGTTATTTCGGTGGTACTTTTGATCTGCTGTTTCAGCGACTGATCGAGATCTGGTCCAACATCCCCTTCCTTTATATGGTGATTATCGTTTTTTCCGTCATCCCCTCGACCTTCTCCATCCCGATGCGCATCGCGATCTTGCTCATTGTCATGGTGCTATTCTCTTGGACGGGCATGACCTATTACATGCGCACTGAAACGTACAAAGAAAAATCTAGGGACTACATAGCCGCTGCCAAAATCATCGGTGCCTCCAACACCCGAATTGTTCTTAAACATATCTTGCCGAACGTGCTATCGACCCTGGTTACGTTCATGCCATTTACGGTAGTCGCCGCTATTACGTCGGTGACTGCGCTAGATTTTCTCGGCTTTGGCTTGCCTGTGCCAACCCCAAGTCTGGGTGAGCTACTTAAACAAGGCACGGCCAATCTTAGGACCGCGGAATGGATCGTCATGTCGGCTTTTACCACACTCGTCGTGCTACTGACCCTGGTGACATTCATCGGTGAAGCGGTCCGAGAATCCTTCGACCCGAAGAAATTTACTGTGTACAAATAGATCGACGAATTGAGGACAACATGAAGACAATCTATCGAAATATGACAGGGCTAATGGCAGCCTTGTTACTTGCTGGATGTGGCGGCGAGACAGAAGTCGTTGAACTAGAAATCATCGACAACACTGAAGAAGTATTGGCTTACTATGCTGCCAAGCCCGAGTTTTTTGTCTTCAAGACGCTGGCCGATATCCCGACGGACCTCAGCTGGGAAGACGGCAGCGATCTGCCAGAGATCGGTTCTGATGAAGCCGTTAAGGGCGGCACTCTTTACAATACGATACAAGATTTTCCTCGGACGCTACGCCGCTTGGGTCCTGATTCAAACGGTTCGTTCAGACCATATTTACTCGATTACACCACATTGTCGATTGCGCATCGTCACCCTAATGAGTTCGACTTTTACCCTGGCCTTGCGACAAGTTGGGCCGTCGATAAAGAGAACAAAACCGTTTATGTCAAACTGAATCCGGCTGCAACATGGAGCGACGGCGAACCCGTCACGACCGACGACTTCATGTTTATGTTCTTTATGAACCAGTCGAGCTACATTGTTGCCCCCTGGTACACCAACTGGTATTCGACTCAGTACACCAATATCACAAAATATGACGATCATAATTTCTCCATCACCATTCCGGATGCCAAGCCAGACATGGATTCTCGAGTGCTCCAGCTTGGCCCTTCTCCACAGCACTTTTATAAGGCCTTAGGCGAGGACTATGTGGAACGCTACCAATGGAAGTTCCAACCCACGACAGGTCCTTATGTCATTGAAGAAGAAGATATCAAGAAGGGCGTCTCTATAGCGCTAACTCGGCAGGATGGCTGGTGGGCAAAAGACAACAAATTCTGGCGTAATCGCTATAACCCCGACCGTATCCACATCTCTGTTATCCGCGACACAACCAAGGTATTTGAAGCCTTCAAACGCGGAGACCTGGATCAGTTCGGACTGAACCTCGCGGAGTATTGGTATGACAAGTTACCCAATGAAGATGACGACGTGCAGGCCGGCTACATCCATAAGTCCGTTTTCTATAACCAAATTCCCAGACCTACATATGGTTTATGGATGAACTCACACAAACATCTGCTCGACAACCTGGACATCCGCACGGGCATCCAGCATGCAACGAATTGGCAACTGGTGATCGATAAATTTTTCCGCGGCGACTATGCCCGATTGCAAAGCTCTTCTGATGGCTATGGTGAGTTCAGTCATCCAACATTGAAAAGCCGTCTTTACGACATTGACAAGGCCCAGGATTTTTTCGCCAAAGCCGGCTTCGTTAATCGTGGCCCAGACGGCATCCTGGTTAACGATAATGGCGAACGTCTGAGTTTCACGCTCTCGACAGGTTATGAAAGCCTTAAAGATGTGCTCACCATCATGAAAGAGGAAGCGAGTAAGACCGGACTCGAATTCCGCATCGAAGTGCTTGATGGCACCGCAGGCTGGAAAAAAGTCCAAGAAAAGAAACACGATATTTCGTTCTCTGCCTTAAGCGTATCGTTAGAAATGTATCCCCGATTCTGGGAGACCTACCATTCAGCCAATGCATATAACAATGCTTTCCTTGAAGACGGCAGCATTAACCCAGAACGCACAGTGAAGACTCAAACTAACAACATGGAAATGATTGCACTGCTCGATATGGATCGCATGATCGATACCTATCGCGCATCCGATGACAAGGAACAGATGATTGAACTTGCCCACAAGATGACGCAACTACATCACGACAATGCATCCTTCTCACCTGGTTTTTATCAGCCATTTTATCGAGTGGGTCATTGGCGCTGGATCCGCTATCCGGACGGCTTTAACCTTAAGTACTCGCGCAGCGCTGGCGAATACTACGTGCAATGGATTGATACCAAACTGAGGGAAGAAACGCTCGCCGCCCGCAAAAACGGCGAGACCTTCGATCCTGAAATCAACGTTTTTGATCAGTACAAGTAGCTAACGTGACTAACCCACTACTCTCTATCCGGCATCTTGCCACTGAGTTTGATACTGACGAGGGCCGAGTCCGCGCCGTAGACGATTTGTCTTTCGACGTCCAGGCAGGCGAAACGATTGGTATCGTCGGTGAATCCGGCTGTGGAAAAAGTGTCACAGCCCTATCCATAATGCGTTTGTTGCCCCAACCTATGGGACAGATCGTCAGTGGAGAAGTGATTTTCCAGGACCAGGACCTGACTCAACTGACGTTACCAGAAATGGGGAAAATTCGAGGTGCCAGAATTGGCATGGTTTTTCAGGAACCAATGACTGCGTTGAACCCTGTTCACACCATCGGTCGACAACTCACAGAAGTCTTGTTGTTACACGAAGACATCAGCAAAGCAGGCGCAATCAAGGCCGGTGTCGAAATGCTCGACAAGGTAGGAATCCCATCACCTGATGTCCGTATGACCGAGTATCCTCATCAATTATCCGGTGGTATGCGGCAGCGAGTAGTCATTGCGATCGCGCTAGCGTGTAAACCAGCGCTGCTAATCGCGGATGAACCGACGACCGCCCTCGACGTCACTATCCAGGCTCAAATCTTAGAACTGATTCGACAACTTCAATCTGATATGGGCATGGCCGTGATCATGATCACCCACGATCTGGGCGTCATCGCCGAGACCTGTGAAGATGTTGTTGTCATGTACGCGGGGAAAATGGCTGAAAAGGGTAGTGTTTACGACATATTTGATCGACCCAAGCATCCTTACACAAAAGGTCTATTGGCTTCCATCCCAACGCTCGATACGCCACCTAAGTCTAGACTCAGCGTCATCGAAGGCATGGTACCTGGCCTTCTCGACCTTCCTGCCGGTTGTCGTTTCGAGAATCGTTGTCCCTATCGGCAGGATGGTTGTCTGTCCGCACCACCGCCGATTGAAATCGTCACTGATGCGCATCAAGTTAGCTGTTACCGATGGCAAGATATATGAGCCAAGAGATATGAGCCAACCGATTCTAGAAGTAAAAGATCTCAAGATGCATTTTCCGGTGAAGGAAGGCATATTTCTCCGCAACAACAAGTTTAACAAAGCGGTCGATGGCGTATCGCTCAGCATTCAGCCCGGAGAAACATTGGGCCTTGTAGGTGAATCTGGCTGCGGAAAATCCACACTCGGACGCTGCATCACACGCCTCTATCAACCGACCTCTGGCAGTGTGAAATTTGAAGGACAGGATATCACCACATTAGGCGGTCGAGCTTTATTGCCTTATCGGCAGAACATTCAGATGATTTTCCAGGATCCAATGGAATCCTTGAATTCACGGCATACTGTCGGCGATATTCTTGAGGAGCCGTTCATCATTCATAAGATGGGTAACCGTACTTACAGACAAAAGCGCATTCGTGAGTTATTGGAAATTGTCGGCTTGCCTGCGCGGTCGGTCACCCGTTATCCATTCGAATTTTCTGGTGGCCAGCGGCAAAGAATTGGCATCGCAAGATCCATCGCCTTGAATCCAAGGCTTATTGTTTGTGACGAGCCGGTGTCTGCTTTAGATGTCTCGATCCAAAGTCAGATCTTGAATCTATTGGTTGATTTGCAAAAGGAATTCAATCTCTCCTATCTGTTTATTGCCCACGATCTCGCCGTGGTGAAGCATATCTCTGATCGTATCTCGATCATGTATCTCGGTAAGATCGTCGAATCCGGCAATGGCGAAGAGGTTTATCAAGCATCGCGGCATCCCTACACCCAGTCACTGATTTCAGCAATTCCAGCACCAGACCCGCATCGCGAGTTGAACCGACAGATCATCACTGGAGATGTCCCATCACCCATAAATCCACCATCAGGCTGCGCGTTTCATCCTCGCTGCCCGATGGTTATCGATCAGTGCAAACACGATGCGCCTGTGCTCGAAATCATCAGTGAAGGGCACATCGCAGCCTGCCACCGAAAGGATGAGACCCGATAAGCCATATCAATGATATCGCAATAGGGTTTGTACCTAATAGCTTCTACACAATGGCACACTGGCCAGAACTACTAAAAAGTTTTAGTGCATTAACAGGCACCGTTTTAGGCCCAGAAGAAGTTGATCCAGGACTGAAACAGCTGGTCGCGTTCGTTGTCAGTAATGCCGTAGGTTGCCGCTATTGTCAGGCTCATTCTTCGCACAATGCAATGCGCTTGGGTATCACTGAAGAGAAGATACACTCCGCATTCGAGGTTTGAAACCAGCGAATTGTTCAATGATTCGGAGAGAGCAGTGCTTCGGGTCGCCTTACACGCTGGTATTGTGCCCAACGTCGTTGAAGGGTCACATTTTGATCAGCTAAAAGTGCACTATTCCGACCGTCAGATCACAGAAATTGTTGCCGTGATTTAACTCTTCGGGTATCTGAATCCTTGGAATAACACCATGGCAACACTTGAAGAGAAGGCCATCAGCTTTACAGAAAAGGTGCTTGCCCCAACCGGTTGGCAGGGCGACAAGCACATCAAATAATCTACGGAGGCATTGCCGAAACCTACTGAGGAGTGACAGAAAACAAGGGGTTCAACAAGCGTTTAATCGTGCCGACGAGCTTGATCGGCGACTCAGAGGCGGACAGGCAAATACAAGGGTTGTTTTGGCTCGCCGTCGGACGGTGCACGTCACCAGGCTCACGAACAATGAAGTCACCTTCGTGGTAGATGCCATCAGCATCAGAAAAACTACCCTGTAAAACAACCGTTATTTCAAGGCCATTGTGGTCATGAGCAGGCGTCTTACCGCCGGCCTTAATCTTATGTAGTGCGAGTTCATATTTGTTCTCACCAACCGCTAACCGTGCAACGCGCAATGCCGGTGAGAGAAACTTCCACTTTGGCCCATCGGCGGGCATTAGGTTCTTTACCAGTTCTGGTAGTCTAGCTTCATCCTCAGCAAGTGCTTTCTGCGTGAAGAGCCGAGGTGGCTCAATTTCATCAAGCCGACCCAAAACATTGTCCAAAGCATTAGCACTCAACTTGAAAGGCGCGGAAGTTTCAAGCAGGCTGCCACCTAATCCGGCGAGTTCTTCATTTTTATCTCGACACGACGCACAAAAGTGCAAGTGCGATGACACAGAAACGCAAATTGCAGGGCTAAGCGCGCCAGACGCATAATCAATCAGCAGCTCGCTCTTGGGGTGTTTGGTTACCAACATTTCTAGATTTCCTCAGCTTCAGCAACAAACTGAACGTTCAATCGTTTTAGGGCCAGTCGAATGCGAGACTTCACGGTGCCCAATGGCAAGGACAATTCCTCTGACACTTCGCTGTGAGTCTTACCTTCAAAATAAATTTTACTAATTACTTCAATTTGTTCTTGGGGAAGCAGTTCAATGCTATCCCTGACAGCTCGCTTATTGCGGAGCTGCACTAATGATACCTGCGAGGGATTTTCACCTCCTGGTTCATAGAGATCGTCTGCGTGTATATCTCGCTGGCGACGCACCTCACGGCGGATCCAGTCTATTCGACAGTTTCTCGCGATGGTATAAATCCAAGTGCTGGCGGAAGACTTTTGTCTATTAAAGCTACTGGCCTTACGCCAAACCTTGATCATCGCCTCCTGGGCTAGCTCTTCAGCTTGCTCATGGCCGATATTTGAGCCTTTCATCAAAAAGCCCTTCAGTAACGGAGCGTAGTGACGAAAAAGCAGCGTAAAGGCTTCACGGTCCTTGTCGAGACCCACTTTAATGAGCAATTCGCTCCATTCATCTGACGTTGTTTCAGCGAGCATAACCACCTTGTTGATGGGATTGTTGACGGAATTTCCTTTGCCTGTAATCATAACGTAGTCAGCTGTCCAAACACCCAGTACATCCATTACGAAGGCTTCTGACAGCTGGATCAACTTAAGTCACGGATAACACACTTTATGTCTTCACCGGAAGCCATCGTTAAAGCGGATACGGCCAATACTGCAATTGCTGCGCTGCGTACGAATATCCTATCTGTCATTAAATCCCACAATCAAAGCGTCGATTGGTTGCTCGCGGCTTTTTTCGCCGGTGGACACGTATTGCTGGAGGATGTGCCAGGAACAGGCAAGACGACCCTGGCGAAAGCATTGTCGGGGTCAATTAGCGCCAAGTTCAAGCGGGTTCAGTTCACACCGGACCTGCTACCGACCGACATTTTGGGCGTTTCTATCTACGACCAGAACACTCAGGACTTCCGCTTTAGAGAGGGGCCCATTTTTACCCAGATCTTGCTCGCAGATGAGATTAACCGTGCGTCGCCGCGCACCCAGTCCGCACTTCTGGAGGCAATGGCAGAAAATCAGGTCAGCGTTGAGGGTGATCGATTGAGTCTTGATGAACTGTTCTTTGTCATCGCCACGCAAAACCCAGTGGAATTTCATGGCACCTACCCGCTACCCGAGGCACAAATGGATCGGTTCGCGATGCGCTTTTCGCTTGGCTATGTCAGCGTCGAGGACGAGCTTGCGATCCTGGAGAGCCAACAATCTGGACACCCGCTCGATCGCCTAAAACCTTGCATCACGCTTGACGATGTTAAAGCTACTCGAACGGCGGTCACGCAAATCGCAATTACAGATGAGCTCAAGCGCTATATCGTGGATCTTGTAGCAGCGACCCGAAGCTATCCTGGCATAAAAATGGGCGCGAGCCCGCGCGCCTGCATCATGCTGATGAAGTGCGCCCAGGCTTTATCTCTGGTCAACGGCCTAGATTTCGTCACGCCTGAAATGATTCAGACCCTGGCCAGCCCTGTGATCGCGCATCGTTTGGCGCTAGACCCTGAGGTCCAATTTTCCGGTGGCAGCGCCGAGCAACTCATCGCTGATATTGTCGCCCAGCAACCCGTACCGCTCTAACCTATGTTTAATATCACATATGTTTAAAGACTGGGTCTATCCAGCCTATGTACGCGCGATGCGACCTCGAAAAAAGCCTCGTAAGCGGCGTCCGACCGAGCGAGGTCAGTTGGTCTTAACTGGCGCTTTGTTAACTGCCGCGCTAGGGATAAATACAGACTCCTCATTTATTTATCAGCTGTTTGCGCTATTGCTGTGTACAGGCATCGCATCGAGAATCACCTTACGAATGGCGCGGCCTAACGTATCTGTTAGACGAATGCTACCCAGATACGCGACCGCCGAACAGACCTTTCTCTATCGTATCAGAATCAGCAATCTCGATGACGAACCAGAGTACGATCTGGTCGTGGCAGATCAGCCGACCATCAAGGTGCCAGACCGCCAGCAGTATCGGACAGAAAGAGAACCCTTCGAAGAATCTCGGAATGCCTACGATCGATTTATCGGCTTTCACCGGTTTATGTATTTGCAAAGACAGAACACGGGAATTGTCATTACGCCAGGCAAGGCGGAAGAAGTGGCGGTTAAAGGTTATGTGGACGTCGAGATTGAAGCGCGCCCCCTACGGCGAGGAGTGGTTAGCTTTAGCGACACACAAGTCATGCATCAAGACCCTTTGGGGCTAAATTTTGGTCTGACTCATTTCGAGAATACTGACTCCCTCCTTGTATTGCCCAAACGTTATCGATTGAACCCTGCATGGCAGGTGTCAGGTGGACGAAATTTCCAACCCGGCGGCATTACTGCAGCCTGGTCGGTGGGAGATTCGGATGAGTTTGTCGCCCTGCGCGACTACAGAGACGGTGATTCAATGCGTAAGATCCATTGGCCAAGCACATCCAAGAGCACCGCTCGCAATCAAAAGCCTGTTGTGCGGGAATACCAGGATGAATTTTTTGCCCGCAACGCGCTGTTGTTAGACCTCAGCAGTAACAGCGCTCAAGTCATCGAAGAAACGATTGCTGTCGCCTCGAGCTTCGCCCTGGATTTACAAAATGCAGATTCAATGCTCGATCTAATATATCTCACCGACAACGGACCACGGATCATCACAGCGGGTCGTGGTACCAGTGCCGTCAACGAGCAACTCGAGGCACTTGCCACTGCGCAAAGTTGCCGCCAGCCATTTTTGCAATTGAATAAAGCAATTTTGAGCCATTGTCGACTTATCACCGGGTGCATCGGCGTATTCTCGACCTGGACACCGGACCATGCGTCTCTCGCGCACCGCATTATGGCCGAGGGTGTCTCACTACGAACCCTTGTTATCTCGGATCAGGAATTACCAGCGGGGCCCTATACAACCCTTCTGACCAGTTCCATACAATCGGACCTACTAAAAGCATGAACTTACGCGTCATCCAATCACTGACGCTTCTCCTCTGGGGGTTTCAGTCCGAACTGCTCATTTTTGCTGTTCCGATGGCGTTGATATGGGAAGGTCGATTCTTTTTTAATAGACGTTGGGCGCTGACCAAAAAAGATTTTTACCTACTGGCGGATCTAACCAGTGTGTGTTTCGTTCTAATGATCATTTTTTTGTTTATGAATCGCACTGAGTACCACTTCATCCGCACCCTGATGCAATGGTTACCGATTCTACTTTTTCCACTCACTATCAGCGTCGGCTACAGCACCACTGAGCGGCTAACCCTTGATGTATTGTTCTATTCATTGCGACGACAAAAACAGCCGGTGACCCAGACCTGGGACCTCGACTATCTACTTTTCGGTTTTTTACTGGTCGCAAGCGGCACCAGCAAAGATGTCGGCAGTTTCTACTTCCCCATTGTCGCACTGTTGATTTTTCTATCTCTGTTGCCGCTTCGGTCGCCTCGACATTCAAGACGCATCTGGGTGTTAGTTTGCAGCATGGTCTTTGTTAGCGCGTTTGTGGCGCATACCAGCATCCGCGAAACTCACCTTGAGTTGCAAAAACGAGCTCAGGTTTGGTTAGCCAATTGGATCCAGCAACGAACGAATCCACTAAAATCACAAACATCGATTGGTCAGATTGGCAGACTCAAAGCATCGGATAAAATTCTCTATCGAATAAAGGCACCTGAAGGTGGCGCTATCCCCGGCCTGCTGCAGGAGGCCGTTTACGATCTACCATCCGAAAATAGCTGGTCGGTTCTGAAACCGCAGTTTACCAAGCAAGCACACACCGATGACTTTATCTGGGATCTGGAACGACCGACCGCAACGGATATCCCACTCGATATTTACCATGAGTTCCACCACGAGAACGATCTGGTGCCGTTGCCACCGGGCACGGTGCGAATTCAAGATTTGCCGGCGCTCGATATCCAGAAAAATCATTATGGCACGGTTCAAGGACAGGGGATGGTGCCCAGTCCACGCTATCAAGTGACCTATCAACCGGGCCAAAATCAAACCGGGCCGCCCGAACCCAGTGATACAATTAAATCTAGAGCCTACTCCGGCGTATTCTCAAAGATCTCGGCTCAGGGCGCACTAGATCCAGACCAGCCACTGTTATCGCTACAACGCTTTTTTAGCGATTTTCGATATAGCCTATACCAGCCCCACAGCATTGTTTCGAGTCCTGTCGAGGACTTTTTGCTACATCGCAAAGCTGGCCATTGTGAATTTTTCGCCACGACAACCGTTCTACTATTAAGAGAAATGGGCGTCCCCGCTCGCTATGCCACGGGCTACGCGGTTCAGGAATATGATCAGATGCTGGGCATGTTTGTGGTGCGCCAACGTCACGCCCATGCCTGGGCGCTAGCTTATCTCGATGGTAGCTGGCGTGCAGTTGATACAACACCGGGGATCTGGCTCGAAACCGAATCGGCTGAATCCACCTTGCTACAACCCGTTTTAGACCTGCTCTCCAACCTAACCTTTCTGTTCCAGATCTGGTGGAACGATCAAAAGCAGGAAGACTACGAACCCTACTTATATGGTCTCGGCGGTTTACTAACATTACTCTTAATCTGGCGAATCAGTACCAGTGAGCAGATTGTCGTGTCCGCGAAAACAGGCAGGGAGAGGGAAGAAGAAACCCTACGCCAGGGCAATCAATCACCTTTATTTAAACTTGAATCCAAACTTCTAATGCGAGGCTATGCCCGCAAACCAGGCGAAGTCTTTGCCAGCTGGCTAAGTCGTATCGGCTATCGAGATTTTCTGGCGTTGATCCCATCGCACAACCGCTTAAGATTCGACCCCAAAGGGTTATCAGAATCTGAAGCCAAAGAACTGGAAGCCAATGTCGAAACTAGCCTTCGGCAACTTGCTTTGGAAGATCAGGCCGCCGGAAAAACAGACTGACCAGCCTGCAACCTTTCGTCCTCGCACCGCGACTCGATCTCCGTCCCATACACCACTGACAAGCATCTTATCGCCCAGCACACTCTGGGTGATAGATCACTCAGCAATATTCACATTGCATTTCCCGACGCTTTGTTTGTTCTGGTGATCAAATCCGAGTCTAGAATCGGCGCCTGTGATTTGAGACGGACAGGGGTCGGAACGCGCTGAATTCTGGAATTTATTGGGTGGAACCCTCCATTATTTCCGACTAACGGAATACCTTCGGTCGGCGGGAAAAACTTTTGTCCTTTTATTACATGCACTTAAGGTGGTTTTTGATCAATTATTGCACATCAAATACTTGAGAAATTCCTAACACTGGCCGTTGTACTGCCTTCGGAACCATGCAATCATCAATGTTCACACGACTGACGACTCAGTCAAGGTGGGGAACAGGACTTAAACCACTTATCCTAATTTCCCAGAAGCTATTAGAAGGTGGGTAACTCGCTGTTTACCCCTTCAAGTACCAAGGGCAATGAGGTAGACTTTACGTTCTGCTTTAGTGGGCTATAATGCGTGGGTGCTGTTCGCGGCACTGGGGCACGTTTCACAATTGGGCTGTCGAACTAACAATGAATATAGAAATGGAGCAATCTCTATGAAGTCAACTTTGCAAAGTATCGCACTGCTTTCAGCAGCGATACTGATATCCGGCTGTGATAACAGCAGTGACGGTGGAGCCACTGGCGCCCCGGCGCAGAACCTCCAAGTGGGTGTATCTGGAAGCGCTGTGAAAGGGATCATCGACGGCGCAACCGTTGAAGTCTTTGACGCGTCCGGCGATCTTCTAGTATCTCGAAATGTCGTTAACGGAGACTACTCAGTAGTCTTTGAACAAGCGGCAATTGATGCGGGCATCGATACACCTCTTACAGTCACAATCACCGGCGGAACAAGCCTGTGCGATTATGACAATCCTGATCCACTACAACCTGCTGGTAACGATTGCCCGACAGGTGATGTAGCAGTTCCGTTTGTTGCTTTTGGCGAACCTTACTCACTGGGAGCCACCTTCACACTGAACTCAATCGCTGATGCAGATATAACGGGTCAATCGTTAAATTTTTCAAACGCCTCTCCTGCTAGTGAAATCGCACTACAGAAAGCGGTTGAAAAGGCTGCAGGTGCAGCAATCTCTGTCCTCGCTGCTCAAGAAGCGAACCAGGCGGTAGCAGGGCTTATCGAACTAATCTCAGGTATTAGTCTTGGCGGTTTAGATGTTTCTCAGATTAGAACTGCTGACCTTACAGCAACAGGTGGAACGCCATCAGACGCAGAACTTGCACTCGCTGCACTAGCATCTGGTGTGATTGGTTCACAGGGCGCTACTGAAACCCTTACCGATACTATTGCTCGTCTTGCAGCTTTATTTACCATCGATGCTGACGGTAACGCCGTAGCAACGGGTGCGGACCTGGCCCTTTTCACAGACTCGATTGCTCGCGGCTTGGCCGTTGCAGCAGCAAAACAGCCATCTGGTGCTTTGACGAACGCTATTGCGAACGTTAGTGCGCAAGCAGCCATATTCCGAAGCATCGGTACAGGCCTTGTAAAAATTGGACCACCTGCCGAACCTGGCAGTACTGCACCGGTTGATCAAACAAAAGCTTTCGTTATTAAGCTGGGTGCCGTTATCGGTGAAGTTGCTGGTAGCACAGGTGCTCAAGGTTTCGGTGGCCAGAACAACACTGGAGCTACTGAAGCTTTTGCCGCCGAACTAGACGCGGTTGCCGCTGTTAGCTCAGGAAATGCAACTAAAGCGTTTACGCGTCTTAGTGCTGCTTTGATAGCTGCAGCAACTGGCCTAGAGGCTGGCACTAGTATTACCAATGCTGCTGGGACCGATGCTGGGGCCGAAGACGGGCTCACGTTTGTCCTGACTGCAGATTCTGCTGGTGCATTAACAGCAACCGGGATTAGCTCAACGTGGCCTCTAGAAGAAGCAACTGGCGGCAACACGGTTACGCTTACAGCAGATACTGCTTCTGCTGACGGTGAAACGACAGTTGATATTCCTGTGGTTACCCTGACCACAACATCTGGAACAGCGACGCTGCAGACCTTTGTTGGTAGTCTTTCGTTTACCACAGACACTACTGCAACAGAAACAGCCCCTAACGGTATCGGTGCTGGAAGCCTATCGGGCACTATCACAGGTGCTACCAGCGGTGTTTCTTACACAATCGACGCTGTAGTCGCTGACATACCACTCGGTATTGATGATGGTGGTACATACGAATTGACATTCGGTTTCAACAGCCCTGCTGCAAAAAATCTGTCACTTAAGTTTGAAGGAGTTGTTGGCGCAGCTGCACAAACGTTCACGGTTACCGCACCTGCTGGCAGCATCGTCGGCACTGTGACTCGAACGGGTAACACTGATGTCAATACCTTGAGCGACGGCACAACCACTCTGACGCTTACCGTCACTGATGGTGATGTTGTTAGCACAGAAGGGGTTATCGGTAGCTTCTCTGTTGGTACCGGCGAAAACAAAGTTACGACAGCTAGCCTGGGTGATGAGGGTGGCGTCACATACGAAGACGGTTCAATCCAGTCTCTACCAGCAATCATCTTCCCAGATCCTCAGTCTCAGTAAGCTGATTGTTTGAAACAAAAAAATCCCCGCTCTGCGGGGATTTTTTTCGCCTGAACGTTTTACTGTTAAATCGAACTAGATCTGATCCCCAGGTTGATCCAGATACTCGCTCAGCCCATAACCTTTGCGATCACCATCAAGGGTATATTCAGTCATACCTTCACCAATATAGGTGATCTGCTCGGATCGCCTATTTCTTAAGGGCACAAAACCTTTCACCTTCGCCACGATCTCATGTTTCACGCCACCAGCCAGCTCAACTTTCACCGTAAAGCCAGTATGAAATCGTGTATTGGGCTCGTACTGCGTATCGAGATGGATAGATTCAACTTTGATGAATTCATCGCCTTTATGAAACATGCCGCCCATTCGATCGCCAACGATAGATAGGACTATGCCTAGATCATCGCCAAAGTTACCCGTTATCCAGCGATAGGAACGGATTGACTGCCAGTATCTAGGTCCCCAGGAGTGATCACGGAGGCCATTGCCTGATAACTGGATGGGCGCTTCGCCTTCAATCTCAATCGTGCCTTCCACATGCATGTGCTGTTCGTAGTGCGCTCGGGCAAAGTCATTGCCGTCACCCGGCTCACCCACGTGGCCGTATAGAGGGCCAACGCCGGTGTGGATCAGATCAACTTTAAGCTTCTTGAAGGGATTATTTTTAAAGGCTGACGAAGGATCCTGCATGTCTCGAGGATTGGCCATATGCAGCGCAGAGCCCTCATAGATCGTTCTGATTGTTTCACCGGGTGTGACGACTTCAACCCGGGCACCACCGGCATTCCACTCATCGTTGTGACTGATGTCCGGCTTTTTGTAATTAAAGAACGCTGACCCATCAGGGTTAAAGACAATAATGGTCATCTCGGCGTGACCTTCATTCGCCCGATTACCCATCCGGATAAAGCCCCCACGGCCAACGCCGGGGTCAAAGAAGTTGAAATATACCGACTCATTAAAGTTTTCTTCCGGACCCAGGGGATGGGTGTAGTCGTCTTCCGGCTTAACGTTACCGACGATGTTCACCATAAAGCTATTACTCCTCTTAGAATATCTATTTAGAATATCTGCGCCGATGCTACATTACGCCATTGATACAGTATAATACCGGGCTTGTTATCAGGCTCAAAGCTGGGGCTTCCATCGTGCAAACCGCAATAAACATTAAAGAATCCATGCGCCTCGTTATAGAAAGTGAAGCCAAGGCCATCGCCAGCATTGACGTGAATGACGCGTTTGAAGCCACGGTGCTGCTGATGCAGAGTTGCAAGGGCAAGATCATCACAACTGGCATAGGCAAGGCAGGCTACGTCGCTCAGCGCTTTGCAGCGACCTTATCGTCGACTGGTACACCGGCATTTTTTATCCACCCCGCCGAGGCAGGTCATGGCGATCTAGGCATGCTAAGCGAAGGCGATCTCATCCTCGCTTTCTCAACCAGTGGCAAATCTATTGAGGTGATTGAGATGCTACAGAATGCCGCTCATCTTGGCCTCAATCAGGTCATAGGCATTACCTCCCATGCAGACTCGCCGCTTAGAGAGCTAAGCCAGATAATTATCGATATGGGGGTTGATATCGAAGAACCCTGCCCACTCAACTTAACGCCAAGCGCTTCTATCGCCGTGATGTCGGCGATTTGTGATGCGATTGCACTCACGTTAATACCGCTCAAAGGCTTTACCAAAGAACAATATGGCATGCGTCACCACAAAGGGTATTTGGGGGCGATCGCGCGGTAGGAAAAGCACTACGACAATCAGGACTAGACTTGGAACTCAATCTCAACCCCAATCTACTAGCAAGCCGATATATTGAGCAAACAAAGACTCAATTGGATGCCATGCAAGGCAAAATACAGGTTGTCGGACTCATCGCCGGCGACGATAAGCCTTCCATCGCCTACGCCAGGGCAACCCAACAAAAGTTCGATGATATTGGGATTCGCTACGACCTCCGCAATGTTCCTAGACTAGAACTCGAATCACACATTCTTGAAATTAACGAAGACCCAAACATCCATGGGGTCTTCATCTATTTCCCCATATTCAACAACCAGCAGGACGATTATCTGCGCAATCTCGTCGATTTTCGTAAGGATATTGAAGCTGGCAGTACCTACTGGACACGCAAACTCTACAAAAATGATCGGCTCGCCATCCGAGGTGACCACGACAAGAAGGCACTGTTGCCTTGTACGCCGCTTGCCATCGTCAAAATGCTCACTGAGATTGGCGTATACGAGATGCGCAAGCCAATGCCCCTTGAGAACAAGACGACAACGATCTTTAACCGGAGTGAAGTGATTGGCAGGCCACTGGCCGTTATGATGTCTAACGACGGCTCGCGGGTGTACAGCTTTGACGTCAATGGTCCTATGGTGTTCGAAGCGGCCGTTGCCTCAGAAACTAACATCTCTAGAGCAGATGCACTCGCACAATCAGATATTATTATCACCGGTGTACCGAGTGATCGCTTCGATAAAATATACGCTGCAGAGATTAAACCCGGTACTGTGTGCGTTAACTTCTCGAGCTTTCAAAACTTTGCCGACGATATCAACACCCATACCGACATCTATATTCCAAGAGTGGGCCCTATGACCGTCGCCATGTGTATGCGGAATACACTCCGCCTATATGAGAATTTTCATCAAGCCGGCGAGTCATAAATGTCGTTGTCTGATACAACAATTGCAGATTATTTGGAGGCCCTGGCAAGCCGAAAGTCGACCCCTGGCGGAGGTGCGGTCGCGGCCATTTCTGGCGCCCAGGCAGCGGCTCTTATTCGCATGGTAGCCGAACTAACCAAGACCTTTCCAGACGAAATAGCTCGATCTAAAGTCATCAAACAGGCGACTGACGCCATACAGCAGTTCACCAATCTAGCTGACCAGGACGCCGTAGCTTTTACAGGATTGATGCAAGCATACAAAAACAAGACTAATATCCAATCAGGACTTCAATCTGCCACAGCACCACCGCTAGCCTGTTTGCAGCTCTCACGCCAACTCATTGAACCATTGCTCGTGATTCAGCGCTATGGCAATCCTAATCTCGTCACCGACACTGGCATCGCCGCTCTCCTATTGAGAGATACAATAATCTCGAGCGAGCTGAACGTCCTGATTAATCTGCGGTCCATTGAAGATGAAGTATTTAAGCAAACCGCACGCGCCACCGTTGAAACAGCAAAACAGCATGTCCCTTTACTCGATAAAATGGCCGCTGATATTACACGACAGCTCTCCTAGTTTGCGCGCCATGAGCAAGTACCTACCAACGCCAGTAATACTCTCACTGGTACTAGTCACGCTAGGCTCGAGTTGCTCACTGATGCCGGCTGATCTGCAGCCAACGTACTCTCAAGAGGAGACGCAAGAGGAGACGCAACAGGGGCTTCAGTTAGGGCAGCAATCAAAAGAACGACCCGCTCCGCAAATGATGCAAAGGTTCGAGCAAAAAATCGCCGCTCACCTTCTGAGTGAAGTCCCGTCTGTGCCAAGGGTTAGAACTTCAGCGCAATCTAATGCCCTCATTGAAAAGCTCGACAAACTCATCAATCACTCAGGCCTTAACCTGAACCTACTCACCAGACAGCAACGCAATCAACTGCTCACATTGAACGAAGAGTATCGGGCGCTAATATTTGAACAACAGTATTGGCCAACGAAAAACCACCTCGCAGACCTGAGTCAACTACAACAGCTAGCAACGACAATCGATCAAAGTGTTCCCAACACAAGCATCAACGCCCCAATCGAGGCAACCGTCCAAGCACTAATCCAGGCGCTACAGGAAAACCTCCAGGATCAAGTTAACCGCGGCATCCTTTATCCGAAGCCCCTGCAACTTGCCGCCCTAAGCGCATCGAAGCAATTACCAAAGAACCAGGAGTCCAATGAACTTGTCGACTATTTAAATGAAATTCCAACCACGCCGGATGTTGGTCCCTGGATACGAGCCAGATTGAGGCCATTCTTCAACGAGCCACAACTCCTCCGCGCCCTGGTTCAACTAGATAATCAGTCAAGCAGCATAGGCGACCGTGAGTTAGCGGCGTTTTATGCAGATCCACGCTACGATATTCGCGAGGAACTAAACCCTGAGCAACTCACACTGGATATCGTATCTCTGCACATAGAGGAGGCACTTCAGTTCTATCGACGAGAGTCGGCCATCACCATTCTCGGTATAAGTTCAACATCATCAGACACCATTCGAGTTGATCACAATACGGTCCTGGTTTATCTCACCTCTATCACCGCGCTACCTGCGTTTGAATTCCAATCAATCGCTTATCAATCTGCAGGAGAGTTGCTGACCATCCCTCACTGGCCTTTTCCGTGGCGTAGAACGCTCGCGCTCGCTTACGGCCAAAGGGCTGCGGAGCAGCTTTTAGACGCGGGCTATTTTTTGGACGACGAATCCAAATTGGCTCATTTGGCCCAGCAAAGACTCTTCATCCAGCTAGGCATTATCGAAGCCAAATTAGCGCTAGGACAATGGAGTTACTCGGATGCAAAAGTACATTTACAAAACGAAAGCCCGTACACCGCTGAGCAGATCGATCGGTGGCTAGTGCGGATGCTAGCTGAGGATGGGAGTTACGCAGCAGCAGCCCTGACAAGCAAAGCTTTCTCTATGCAAGACATAGATCTAAGCGCCGTGATCGAGCAAGAGATGGAGCGCCAATTCCCAGTTGATCTGAACGATTTGTTAAACCGGCCTGGAATGAAAAAGACTAGTGCAACAACGGACTCAATAGATTCTTAACGTGGCTCGCGTTAAAAGGTGCATATAGCCGAAACCCCTGACTTAATCACCGAGTCCAACCTCGCTTCATTTGCCTCGGACGTTACCATCAAAATGGGGATAGAGGACTGGCTCGAGTGATCTCGGATGTAACTGGTTAAGCGTTCGCCGTCCATTTCCGGCATATTGAAGTCCGTGATCACAATGTCGAACAGAGTTTCTTCGAGTATCTTGACGGCTTCAAGCCCGTCTCGGGCCAGGGTGATAGCTTCCATGCCCACATTATTGAGTAGCCTGCTGAAGCGATTACGTGCCGTCACACTGTCATCGACCACAAGTACTTTGAGACTCTCACCATCACGTAGCGCGTCTTCATCATCATGGATCATGTATTCGGCAGTGGCTTCTAGCGCCATGCGCATATCATCGACACTGAACGGCTTGGGTAAAATTGCCATCACACCAGCCTGCTTCACAGGTTCCAGTTTCTCGACCCGGTTCTCTTATCAAAGTACATGCTTCGCCATGCGGCGTCAGGGTCAGCCACAAGCTCAACATTATCGTTACCTGCTGCACGCAATTTCGAGGCAATAATCTTGCGCTGAATCAAATAGGGCTCAAGCAATAGGATGGATAATTCTTCGATCGAGAGTCGAGATATAGAGCGCTACTGTATAAGGATATGAACTCCTTAAAGTGTAGACGCAGGTAGGAAAAAGTCCCTGGATTAGCCGGGCTCGTTCTAGACCGGACCCGAGTGCCAGCGACGGCGATCTGGCCGTCCGCCTCGATAGCTTGTCGCAATCGCTTCCTCGACTTGCAATTCGAACAGGATCGACCGCGAGGAAGGCCTGAAGGTGCAATTTACCTGGGCCTCCTCACGCATAGCAGGATCTTGTATCTGAACCGCCTCACCGGTCATCCGGAACTCGCCACTACTGCCTGAACTATCAGACATCGCACAATGAACACTAAACTGTGGGTTGAGGCCAAAATCTCGAACTTTTGAGGAATCTGGCTCCGCAAATATAAAGCAGTGTTGGTCACTCAAGATCGCAGTCACCGGATGAACCCGGGGCTTGCCAGAACCTCTTATTGTCGCCAGATAAGCCACTTTGCCGTCCAGACGATCCCGGCCGAACTCAGCAATATCAGGCGCAATGCGCATTAATTCACTCCATGCTTCCAAACGTCTTCACCGGTTCGAAATAGTGTTTAATCCTAACACTCGTTGAGCCTTCTGGAACGTACGTTTTCACATAAGAATCAGCTACTATGAGCGTCCGGTCGATAATAAGAAGCATATGCGATGAGCCAATTCCCGCTGGAAGATCTAAAGGTCCTTGATCTCTCCAGGGTACTCGCAGGCCCGTTTGCTGGTCGAATGCTCGCAGACCTCGGCGCCGAAGTTGTGAAAATCGAGCCGCCAGATCGTGATGTGACCAGAAGTTGGGGTCGTGTATATGGCGGGATATCCGGTTATTTCCATCAACAAAATGCCGGCAAGCGTAATATCTCGATCAACTTCAAACACGCCGATGGTGTTCAACTACTCAGGGAGTTGGTCAAAAAAACTGACATTCTGATCGAGAATTTTCGCCCCGGTGTGATGGAAAAACTCGGCATCGACTGGGACGTATTGAAGACCGACAACCCAGGGCTCATTATGCTCTCGATCTCGGGGTTCGGTCAGACCGGTCCTGAATCACGTCGCGCGGCTTACGCACCCATTATTCATGCCGAAACAGGCAGCGTTAAGCGCCAGGCAGAAAGCTCCGGCGGCAGTCATGTCGAGATGTGTATGTCTTTCGCAGACACCAATGCCGGGTTACATGGCCTTGTGGGGTTGCTCGCGGCACTTCATCAAAAACAAAGAACAGGGCAAGGCCAACATATCGACATTGCGATGGTAGATGCCATGCTCATTACCGACGACCAGACTTATGGCTATCTCGAAAAGAGTAGACCGACAACGATTGCAAGCGAGGTCTGGGAAGCAGTCGATGGACTCATTATGCTCGCTGGAGATTTTCGTCACCTGTGGCGGTCGATTGTCGATGTACACAACGTTCAGGACCCAACGCCACCCGGCACAGAACTGGAAGAAAAAATTCAATTCCGAAGAAAAGCCTTCAAAGCGTTTCTGCTGTCTTTTCCAGATAGGTCAACACTGACCAAAGCTCTGGACCAATGTAATATCGCCTGGGGAAGCGTTTATGATTCAGGCGCGTTTCTGCACAGCTCAGAAACCATTAAACATCGCCAAAGTGTCGTGCAGATTGATAATAGGGAAGGAGGAACACGACCAACCTATCAGAGCCCCTATCGATTCTCCGATGCCAGCAGTGGAGTTCGCACCGGCAGTGCAACACTCGGTGAAGATAACGCAGCGATACTCAATGGTTGGCTAGACTTGGATCAAGCTGAGGTCGATAACCTCTTACACCAGGGTGTGCTTGCTGAAGATACGGGCAACGCTCCTTAAAGAAGTTTACCTATCGTACTGATCGTCACGGGCGTCACTAACGGCGTATCGTGCTGCAGACCGAACCGACGGGCTAGGCCAGCAAGCTCCTTATTGTAGTTTTGCCAACGCCCTTTGGATGACCGGTAGATGGGTTGCCTGACCTGCAGGAAACTGGCAGTTTTAACCGTCCTTTGTGTCTCATGAAAACTCAGACAACCTTGTTCAAAAGGTAAGTCACAAAACTCCAACAAACGATGGGTTTCCCCTTCTTGATCCACCAAAACTTGTTCATAGTGGACGTCAAGAATTCGCCCCGGAAACAGTTGCTGCCAATGCGCCATTAAGCGCTGGTAGTCGAGATAAAATTCAGCCAGGGTATCGAGGTTGAAAGTATAATCCTGACCTTTGGTGAAGTTTTGAAAAAAACATGACAGACAGGTATCGAGTGAATGTCGAACGGTGTGAATCACCTTCGCATTTGGGAACATCAGAAAAATCAAACCAAGAAAAATGAAATTGAGCGGATGTTTGTCCACAACATGGCTGACATTGGGTTGTCTGGTGCGATCAAGGTATTGTTGCGCGCTCGATTGAAGTTGTTGGGCCGTCAGATTAGGTAGGAAGTTCGGGTAGAGCTTTTCCTGTCGAGTCATCCGCATCACATCATGGACAATAAACTTCATATCGTTTAACTCCCCCGCACCAAACACTGATGAATGGCTCGCAAGAATTTGTTCAATTAGCGACGTGCCGGAACGTGGCATCCCGATAACAAAAATAGGTTGCTGTGAAGATGAGCCAACGGCCCCCAACCGCCGGACCAATTCCGGGCTGAAATGATACAAAGTGTCTTTGGTCTGTTGGCGAAAGTAATCGGTCGAAAATTTCCGCGCGGCGGCGGAATTACCTTTCTGGTACTGCTGGAATGCCGCCGGATAGTCACCTATGTCATCAAGAATCTTGCCTGCGGCAAAATGCAGATAGCTGGCATTACTCGCGCTAAATTTTGCATCAGCCAATTGAGCCTGGACTTTCTTTAGCAGCGGATCACCCACCGTGAACTTCACCATTTCTGCAAGGCCCTGGTAGGCCTCACCGTAATCGGCTTTCAGCCGAATAGCCTCTCGAAACTCCGCTTCTGCTTCAGTCAGCTTGCCAACGCGCCGCAAAATACCCGCCAGATTATGATGGAATGCAGCGACACCAGGGTTCAATTTGATCGCTGACTCAATGAGTTCAATGCCAGACTGCTCATCATCGGACTCTGCAAGCACGAGACCGAGGAGATGCAGTGCATCACAAGATTCTGGAAACTGCTCAAGAATACTGCGATAAATCTTTTCTGCTGCCTTTAGCTGACCGCCAAGCTGCAAACCTATTGCCCGTTTTAACTGTACCGACAGGTCCGTCATTAGCTTTCAGGCATCGACATTTGACCAAATCCACCGGTGACTATTGTCGCAGCAACAACACTGCCATCGGACAGTTGAATATCAAGTGAAAATGTTTCGCCCGCTTCAAGCGCATGCTTAAGCCCCATCAACATAACGTGTTTGCCGCCAGGTTGAAGGTTAACCGATTCGCCAGCACGAACGATAAAGGGCGTTATTTCCCGCATCCGCATGAGGCCATCGATTTCGACGCTCTCATGAATTTCTGACATACGAGCAATTGGCGTAGACAACCCTGTCACTTCAACATCAACTTGACTGGTGTTGGTCAGAGTCGCATAGATCGCGCCCATCGGCATACCCGGCGGCGTGGCTCTCGCCCAACCGTCTGTAACTTCAAGGTCAGCCCAAACAGCTGAGATCTGCATTGAAAGCAGTATTGCCAGACTAAAACGTTTCATTAATCACCTCTTTTTACTCCTCGAATTGTAACCTAGATCAAGCGGGTGAACGACGAGACGCACCGCCTCGCGACAATTTTTTAATCAGACTTGCCGGTCGATCATCACTATTGGTAACTTACGTACATGAATCGAAACTTTTACAGCCTATGTCATCAGCAGTTTGATCTGCAGAAACCTTTTCTCGTGACTGAGACGGAAAACTTTACCTATCAGGATTTGGATCACTGCAGTGCAGCCCGCGCGCACTGGCTGGTGAATGCCGGTCTTAAACCAGGTGATAGAGTTATTGTACAGGTGCAAAAGAGTGCTCAGAACCTGTTCTGGTACTTTGCGTGTTTACGCGCTGGCCTTATCTACCTACCTCTGAATACGGCCTACCAACCCCGGGAACTTGAGTATTTTACGGGCAATGCCACGCCGGCGCTAATCATCTGCGATCCTGACCAGCGAGCCATTTTTGAAAGCGTTGCCACATGCCAAATTGAAACACTGAACTCGCTAGGTGAATTTTCCAGTCCACTTCCGCAGTCTGAAGACTTTCCCGATGTCGACGTTAATACGGATGATGTCGCCGCCATACTTTACACCTCGGGTACGACGGGCAAGCCTAAGGGTGCCATGATTAGCCATGGCAACCTGTTTGAGAACGCCACAACCCTGACGCAACTCTGGCAGTGGCAGAGCGACGACATGATGCTACATGCATTGCCTGTCTTTCATGTTCATGGTCTTTTTGTCGCCACGCATTTGCCAGTGCTTAATAGCAGCACGATTCTGTTCCTTAATCGTTTCTCAGCAGAAAGCGTGCTTGAAGCATTGCCGAAAGCATCGGTTTATATGGGCGTGCCGACCCATTACACGCGGTTGCTTCAGGATCCGCGCTTCAACCAAGAAACCTGTGGAAACATGCGGTTATTCACGTCAGGATCTGCGCCCCTCCTAAAACAGACCTTTGAACAAATGGTGGCTCAGACTGGTCACCAAATTGTCGAGCGCTACGGGATGACCGAGACCGGCATGAATACCAGCAATCCGGTGGAGGGAGAGCGAAAAGCAGGCACTGTTGGCTTAGCCTTGCCTGGCGTCGAAACCCGCATCCTGGATGACAACAATGAACTGGTCGGTATCGATTCACCTGGCAACCTGCTGGTCCGTGGTAAAAATGTCTTCCAAGGTTACTGGCAGATGCCAGAAAAAACGGCCGACGAGTTCACTGCAGACGGATTTTTTAAGACCGGAGATGTTGCTGCTATAGATAAAGACGGCTACATCTCTATCGTCGGGCGCGACAAAGACATGGTGATATCAGGCGGCCTGAATATTTACCCAAAGGAAATCGAATCGATCATTGATCAAATTGATGGCGTCTTAGAATCCGCCGTCATAGGCACGCCTCATAGTGATTTTGGCGAAGCCGTTACCGCGATCATAGTTTTGGAAAACAATGGTTTGGAAAACAAAGCACTGGAGAGTGATGGCCTGGAAGGTCTTGCGCTGAAACGCAAGGCGCTCGAACCCGACGACATCATGGCCCAGCTTCGAGCTCAACTTGCCAATTTCAAGCTTCCCAAAAAAATTCACTTCACGGATGCTTTACCCCGCAACACGATGGGCAAGGTCCAAAAAAACATACTGCGAGATACCTACAACGGACCAGCCTGAGGGGCGCATTTTTGCTAAGCTGCGTTGCAAATAATTGAGTAACCTACTTTGAAACGACTCGGCATTCTCGCCTCTCATCGCGGCACTAACTTTCAGGCCATTCTGGATGCCTGTAATGAGGGCCGCCTAAAAGCCAAGGTCGTCATTGCGATCAGCAATAATAGCCAGAGTGAAGCTCTCGCTCGAGCGAAACGAGCAGGCATTGAAACCCAGCATATTTCTTCTCTGACGCACCTAACCGATTCTGACCAGGACGCGGCTGTCCAGCTTGCGCTGTTGGCAGCTGAGGTCGATCTGGTGGTCACTGCCGGTTATATGAAAAAACTGGGCCCAAAAACACTGGCAACCTATAAGCAGCGCATCATCAACGTCCACCCTTCTCTGTTACCAAAATACGGCGGCCAGGGCATGTATGGCAGCAAAGTTCACAAGACAGTACTCAACAATAACGAAACTGAAACGGGGCTAACTGTGCATTTTGTGGACGGCGAGTACGATACCGGACCGATATTGAGCCAACGGACTGTCAAAGTTCTAGCCGATGACACCGTCACTACACTGGCAAGTCGAGTGTTAGCAGAAGAGCATGATCTATTGGTTCAGACCCTAATCAGCCTGGTCGAACACGACTGACCTTGACAAGACAGCATCAATGCATAATCCTTCGGAGATGCTGACCCCTACGCATTTCGACGACATTATAATTATCATTCCTCCCTGTCCGGCGGGTTAGTTCTGTGCGAACAACACAAACCCGCCGACTGGCGGGTTTTTTATTTCTTTCGGCCCAATACTTGACTGATAGCTGATCTGACATGACCAATAACACTGACCCAACAAAAGATAATTATTCCTTCGTCGCTGCCGAGCATCGAGTTCTGGATCTTTGGAAAACCGAAGACACCTTTCGGGCCTCTCTGGCACAGACTGCAAACAGTGCGCCCTATGTTTTCTACGATGGCCCCCCTTTTGCGACGGGTCTGCCACATCACGGGCATCTCGTGGGCTCCATTCTGAAGGATGTCGTACCCCGTTACTTCACCATGAAAGGCTTTTATGTACAGCGTCGATTTGGTTGGGATTGCCACGGTCTACCGATTGAATACGAGATTGATAAAGCGCTCGGCATGTCATCTCAAGAAGCTGTAGCGAAGATGGGCATCAAAGGATACAACGACGAATGCCGCGCGATCGTACAGCGGTATACCTCCGAATGGGAAAAGACAATCTCCCGGATCGGTCGCTGGGTCGACTTTGAAAATGACTACAAAACCATGGATCCCTCCTACATGGAGTCTGTCTGGTGGGTTGTCAAACAGCTCTGGGAAAAAGACCTCATCTACAGAGGCAATAAAGTGGTCCCTTTCTCCACCGCTCTCGGCACTATCCTATCCAACTTTGAAGCGGGCTCGAATTATCAGGACGTTCAGGATCCTGCTGTCACTGTTATGTTCAAATTGCAGGATGAAGATGCCTACGTCGCGGCATGGACCACGACGCCCTGGACCTTACCCTCCAACCTCGCACTTTGCGTTGGTGCAGATATCGACTATGTAAAAGTCCGGGATACAGAACTCGGCCGCGACATCTATCTCGCCAGCGCCAGAGTCGAAGATGTCACCAAAGGACGAAATGTCGAGATACTCGAAGAGCTCAAGGGTTCCGCCATGGTGGGTCGCACCTACGAGCCATTATTTAACTACTTCGAAGCGTGCCGCGCTGACGGGGCTTTTCAGATCGTCGCTGACGATTACGTTTCGACCGATAGCGGCACCGGCGTTGTCCATCAGGCACCGGCATTCGGTGAGGACGACTTCAGAGTTTTGAAACACGCGGGTATCAGTGCAATCGTTTGTCCTGTGGATATGGCGGGCAAATTTACTGAAGAAGTGACTGATTTCGCAGGCCTGCATGTTAAGGAGGCCGACAAACCCATTATCCGCCAACTCAAAGAACAAGGCAGCCTGTATCGACAGGATGTGCTATTGCACAGCTACCCTTTCTGTCCCCGCTCAAATACGCCGATCATCTATCGAACCATTGATTCGTGGTACATCAAAGTCGAATCGATGCGAGACAAGCTCCAGGCGGCTAACCAGCAGATCAATTGGGTACCGGAGCACATCCAGAATGGCCGAATGGGCAAGTGGCTCGACAATGCAATTGACTGGGCATTTTCGAGAAACCGCTACTGGGGCACACCGATTCCAATCTGGATCAATGACGTTACGGGTAATCGAAAATGCATCGGCTCTATTGATGAGTTATACCAACTCAGCGGCGTGAAGGTCGAGGATTTGCATAGAGAAATTGTTGATGAGCTGACTTTCAGTCTGGAAGGCGAAGCGGGTGTATACCGACGTATCGAAGAAGTTCTGGACTGCTGGTTTGAATCTGGCTCGATGCCCTACGCTCAGCTCCACTACCCTTTTGAAAATCAGGAGATGTTTGAGAAAGGTTTCCCGGCTGAGTACATCGCCGAGGGACTCGACCAGACACGTGGCTGGTTTTACACACTGATCGTATTAGGCAGCGCGCTGTTTGATACCCACCCGTTCAAGAACGTCATCGTGAACGGCATTGTGATGGCAGAAAACGGCAAAAAGATGTCCAAGAGCCTGCGCAATTACACGCCACCAGATGCTTTGATGGAAGAGTACGGAGCCGATGCTCTACGCCTTTACCTAATCAATTCAGGACTCGTCCGCGGTGAAGAACAGCGTTTTGCAAATGACGGCGTCAAAGACATGGTGCGTCGAGCCCTATTACCCTGGCTGAACGCATTCAAATTCTTCAACACCTACGCAGAAATTGATCAGTGGCGCCCCTCAGAAAAACCCGTTGAAAGTCATAACATTATGGACCAGTGGGTCCTGTCTCGATTGCAATCGCTCAAAGCCAACATTGCAACAGAAATGGAATCCTACCGCCTTTATAATGTTGTACCTGAGTTGTTTGAGTTTATTGAAGAGCTCACTAACTGGTACATTCGTCTGAATCGGTCGCGGTTTTGGACGGAAGGAGAATCGACAAACAAGAATGCGGCTTATCAAACCTTGTTTACTGTGCTGCATGAACTCGCGCTTGTTATGGCGCCATTTACGCCGTTCCTGTCAGAATCTATTTACCAGTCACTCAAACGCTATTTACCCGACAGAGAAGCCGCATCGGTTCATCTGTGCGAATATCCCGTCGCAGACAAACAACTGATCCAACCGATGCTCGAGCAGGCTGTCACAAGAATGCAGCACATCATCTTGCTCGGAAGACAAAAGCGTAATCAGGAAAAGGTGAAAACCAAGTACCCTTTGGCAGAACTTACCGTCATCCATAAAGACACGGCGCTACTCGAGGAGATTTCTCGCCTAGAGCCATACTTAGCATCAGAACTTAACGTTAAATCTGTGACCTACAACGAAGACGAGGCGGCCTACATCAATTTGTACGCCAAGCCGAATTCGCCTGTGTTAGGCAAGCGACTCGGCAAGCGATTCAAAGACTTCAAACAACAAATCGAAAACCTTACGGTAGAACAGGTCAACGAGTTCCAAACTTCTGGCGCATTAGAAATCTCTGGTGAGACTTTCGCAGCAGAAGATATTCTTATTTTCCGTGAGGCACGGGAAGGTACCGATGCCCTGTCCGACAAGTTTGTGTCGATCGAACTGGTCTGTGAATTAACCGAGCCATTAATCAAAGAAGGGCTAGCCAGGGAAGTAGTAAACCGCATTCAAAAGACCCGCAAGGACCAGCAATTCAAAGTCTCTGACCGCATCGTCGTTATCATCGCCGCAGACACAACGCTGACGGAGGCTATTCAGGCGCACGAATCACACGTCAAAAGTGAGACACTGGCTGACAGTCTGACCTTTAGCACGGCTGAAGCTGAGGTTGAGTATGATATTGACGGCGCAACGTTGGGATTAACGATTACGCGGACTTAATTCAAGCTAAACTCGGACTTAAAACGACAACAATAGACAGATCCTAACGGCTAGCCCCGCGGCAGCTGCCACGGTAAGGTATCCGCTGGCTCATATTCAGCGGAACTGTCCATGGACGAACTTATTGCCCAGCCTTTAGCGGCCATTGCCGCAGCGATCAAATCGAAACAGATCACCTCGGTTGATCTGGTCAAACAATTTCTCGACCGAATAGATTCAGTCAATGGCGAACTCAACGCAGTGGTCGCCCTCAATACCGACAACGCATTGAAATATGCCGCCAGGGCTGACGCTGATCTCGCCAACGGCGAACACCATGGGCCGCTGCACGGTATCCCGATGACCATCAAGGATAGCCTGGATACCCGCGACATCATAACCACCTGGGGTACCACAGGCCGAAAAGAATTTTTACCGGGTCGCGACGCGACCGCCGTCGCGCGCTTGCGATCTGCGGGTGCAATCCTACTCGGTAAAACCAACACGCCTGAATTCACACTGTCGTTTCAAACCGACAATCTGTTATTCGGCGCCACAAAAAATCCATTTGATACAACCAGAACCCCGGGCGGGAGCAGTGGCGGTGCGGCGGCACTGCTTGCGGCCGGTGCTACCCTGTTTGACGTGGGGACTGACACCGGCGGCAGTATTCGCTTACCAGCGCATTTCTCTGGCATTGCCGGGATCAAGCCGACCACCGGGCGTGTGCCTTGTACCGGCAATGCGCTGCCTTCCTCAGGCCTAATCGCCAGGCTAAGCCAGCCAGGACCCATGGCACGCAGTACAGCAGATCTCGAATTTCTGCTCGGTATCATGGCAGGTCCAGACTTGTTGGATCCCAATGCAATCGCCGCACCTTTGGGTTTGGCCGCAGCCGTTGATCTTTCCACCCTGCGGTTTGCCTACCACACCGACAATGGCATCAAGACACCAGAACCTGGCATTGTAGCGGTGGTTAAAAGCACGGTTGAGCTGCTGATTGAAAGTGGTCACGGCGTTGTCGAAGCGCGGCCCTCTGGTATCGAAATGACGAATCTCATTCTCAGCCGCTTGTTTGCAGCCGATGGCGGCGAAATGGTGGAAGCGCTTCTAGAAGATTGCCGCACCACTGAGCCCTCACCCAGAATTGCGGCTATGCTAGAGACCGGTAGCCCAGAAATCCATCAACAAGAATTCGCCAGGATCATCAACCTCTGGGATAACTTCCGGAGTTCAATGCTGAGCTTTTTTAACGACTTCGATGTTCTGCTGTGTCCGGTCAATGGTCGCACCGCAATCCCATTGGGCGAGGAAGAGGATATGGCCAATTACACTTATACGAGTACGTTTAATCTGACTGGCTGGCCAGCAGCCGTAGTGCGCGCTGGCACCGATGCCCAGGGGTTACCCATCGGTATTCAGGTGGTCGCTGCACCATTTCGCGAAGATCATTGTCTTGCTGTGGCTGGATGGCTCGAATCTCAACTGGGTGAATTTCCCAAAGCCGGCATTTTCTGCGGTAAAAACTAAACCAATTGGGTGCTTTGTGCGTCATAAACAACACAAATGCAGCCCCCTGTGGCCGTCGTCAGTCGCAGAAAACACCCAACCTATCGCGTCCAACTGGTATCCAACGGGTTCAGCCAGTATCCTAAGGGCCGATTGACGGGAAACCGGTTCTAAGGAAATTGTATGAAAGTGACAAAAATTGGGCTCATCAGCGCCTCATTCTTAACGATAGCGCTCACGGCAACACAGGCGCACGCCACCAATCTTGCCAACATTTACGATCTGTCGGTCAACAATGATCCTCAGCTCGCGGTAGCAAAAGCCAGTTACATGGCAACGCGCGAAGCGCTACCTCAGGCACGGGCTGGGCTGCTACCCAATATTTCCGTGACAGGTTCAACAGCCGCCAACAAGCAGACCATCGTCAATAGCAACTCCACTGACGAATACAACAATTACAGCTGGCAAGCCGCACTGGTCCAGCCGCTGTTTCGACTCGATCGTTGGTTCCGTTTCCAGGGCGCTAAGAATATAGAAGCCGGTGCGCTCGCTCAGTTTGCCGGCCAACAACAAGAACTGATTTTCCGTGTCTCTGACTCTTATCTCAACATCCTCGAAGCCAATGCCCAGCTGGTTTCAGCCCGGGCTGAGCAAGATGCTGTCAAACGACAGCTAGAGCAGGTTCAACAAAGATTTGATGTCGGTCTGGTTGCGATTACCGATGTACTGGAGTCTACCGCCGCATTCGATAGCTCAACGGTCAATGTGATTGAAGCCGAAGGTAGACAAGACATTACTTTTGAAACCCTACTCCGACTCACCGGTGAACGTTACGTAGAAATTGAAGGTCTTGCGGATGAGTTTCCCATTGAATATCCAGAACCAAACAATGAACAAGACTGGGTCGACCGTGCGCTTCAAAGCAATTATGAATTGATCGCCGCAAGAGAAGATGTCTCAGCTGCTCAACAAACACTTTATGCCTCACGCAGCGGCCATTTGCCGACAGTCGATGCCCAGGCGCGATATTCCGAAAGTAATTCAGGCGCCTCACGGAACTTTTTGGGTGGGGGTGGCGAAGACACTCAGGTTGAGCAGCGCAGCTATTCTCTCGTACTCAACATCCCAGTATTTGCGGGTGGCGCAACCCGTTCTGGGGCGAAACAAGCGGGCTATGAGCTAGAGCGGACCCAGCGTAACTTTGATCTCGTTCAACGCCAGACGGTAGAAAACACCCGTAATTTGTTCAGTGCGATCAACACTGATGTGGCGCGAGTTCGCGCAAGACTGCGAGGCATCGAGTCCAGTCAAAGCGCCCTAGATGCGACCCAGACCGGCTATGAAGTCGGCACACGAAACATTGTCGACGTCCTGCTGGCTCAGCAACGGCTTTATTTGGCACAGTTTCAGTACGCTAGCGCTCGCTACCAGTACATTAGAGACACGCTGCGCCTCAAGCAGACAGTTGGCTCTTTGAGCCCAGATGACATCTACGCCCTCAACAAATTTATTACAGCCGACAAATCAGTTGCTAGAATCAGACCCACAACAAGATAGGGAACCCAACTTCGAGGGCGCACCCTAACCCTGTGACCCCTCGATTTCGGACGAGCACTGATGACATTAAAGTTTTTCCTGACAGCTGCCATATTCGGCACCATCACGATCCTGGCACTTTCCTGGATCGATGCGGAGCCAGAACAAGCGGCTCTGGCAGACACTGCGGTGGATGTCACTGACGAGATCCTCACCCCTGGCGAGAGTAATAACATTGCCGTTTTCAAGGACGTCAGTCCCTCGGTTGTTTTCGTGACCAACTCCCAGTTAAGACGCCAAAGATTTTCTATGAATGTCATGGAAATCCCGACCGGCAGCGGTACGGGGTTTGTCTGGGACGAATCCGGTTTGATCGTGACCAATTTCCATGTCGTCAATCAAGCCACCAAAATCACGATCACCCTGGGTTCCGGTGCCAGCTATGACGCAGAGGTGATTGGCTCAGCACCAGAAAAAGACGTTGCGCTGCTTAAAATAGACGCGCCCAATGAGAACTTGAAGCCAATCGCTCTTGGCGACTCTGAAAAACTCGCGGTCGGCCGAAAAGTCCTCGCGATCGGCAACCCTTTTGCTCTCGACACGAGCCTAACGGTCGGCGTTGTCAGCGCACTGGGTCGAGAAATACGCTCGGTCAGCAATCGCACGATCAAGAATGTGATTCAAACAGACGCCGCAATAAATCCCGGCAACTCAGGCGGACCGCTGCTTAACTCAATGGGTCAACTAGTCGGTGTGAACACCGCAATTTACAGCCCATCTGGTGCAAGCGCAGGTATCGGTTTCGCAATCCCAATCAATACCATTAAAAAAATCGTCCCCCAACTCCTCGAGCACGGCACACTGTATCGACCGGTTATGGGCATAGAAACTCTAACGGACTATTGGGCTAAGAGGCTCAAGGTAAAAGGCATCGCAGTACTATCCGTCAGAAAAGACTACCCTGCTGACAAGGCAGGTATGGTGGGGGTTCGCGAGGATGCTCGAGGCAACATCCACCTCGGCGATGTCATTATCGCCATCGAAGGGGAGCCCGTCACCAACGCGGACTCACTACTATCATTATTGGAGAGATTTGAGCCTGGGGACGCGATAAAGGTCACGACGCTCAAAGATGAAAAGATACAAAACTATCAAGTGACGCTGACCGCTCCCGAGTAGGTAGACACCGATGTTCTTATCGTCCCTAACACAAAATCAAAAAGAGACATTTCTTTGTCTGGCCCATAATGTTGTTGTCTCTGATGGCGACCTAACTGTGGACGAAGAACTAATGATGGAAGAAATGCGCCGCGAAATGAATATCGAAGAGCGCTATGTCCCTCACTATGTCGAATTGGATGGTATCGAGCAAATTTTTGCCACCCGCAAGGCGCGATCAACAACCATGATTGCTCTCATCCGCCTGGGCTATGCGGATGGCGCCTTCGAGGTCGAAGAAGAGAGTTTCCTACGAGTACTGTGCAAGGCTTTCGAAATCTCTGATTCTGATTTTTCCTTGCTCGACAACTGGGTAAAACGTCTGGTTGCGCTGGAAAAAGAAGCCAGCGTCTTCATGTAAATGCGACACACTCTTCCCATACTTATGTTTTTTCTCATTTTCTGTAGCGGTTGCGCTTCTAAGAATTCTCCGTCCTCCGATACGCTAATTGTCATAGGTGAAAAACTCATCGCCGAACCTCCGACGGATTGGCAGAATATCTATAGCCTTAACGGCGAAGCCACACGACTCTCTGATTTCATTCCTGCTAACGAAACTAAAGATGATTGGTCGACCAAAATTAGTTTCGAATCGCACCAGTCACTGTCCGATATCGATCCTATTACGATTGTCATGGGAGAACTTGAACGAATCGGCAAAACTTGCGAACAGGTGGAGAGTTTCAATTTGTTTTCTGGTCAAGAAAACAATTATCCGACCTCGGTTCGACTCACATTCTGTGGCGAAAATGCCCACAGCAACCGCGGTGAGGTATCGCTCACAAAGTCGATCCAGGGCAATAATTATCTGTACATCATCAAGTTGCTACATCTCGTAGATCCATTCACCGGTAAGAGTACGGATGTTTCCGAGGAACAAATTGCCGGTTGGGCCCAGTACTTCAGCGGTATCAGCGTTTGTGACGATACCGTCGCGAAACATGCGTGTCCGTCACTACCGACTGAGTAGTCAGGCAAAAAACCTACAGCTCAAACAGAAAGATACTTCTGGAGTCACCTAACCGCATCCGCGACCATGTCGTGATGAATCCATGGTTGAACCGTCTCTTCTTCAGTGTATTTCCCGGCAAATGCATCATCTGCAAGGCTGCAACCCACCGACACCTCGATCTCTGCGGCGGTTGCCAACGCAGCTTTCCCTACAGTAAGCACCCATGCTGGCAATGCGGGTTAGAAACCAAAGGACCCGGCGATATCTGTGATGCATGCCTTCGATTGCCACCGCCCTACTCCCATTGTTTCGGATTATTCCGCTATGAAGCGCCAATCGATATATTGATCAGTCAATTTAAAACCGGGCATAAGCTGGCCGTCGGCAGAGTATTGTCCATTCTTCTCTCACGCGCCTATCAGCGCAGTCACATTATGACGCCGCAGTTCTGGATACCCGTGCCACTGCATCGACGGACACTTCGGGACAGAGGGTTTAACCAGGCTTTAGAGATCGCACAGGTCCTGACCGAATTTACCCGTGTTCCGACACTCGGCAAAGCGCTTCGCCGAATCAAGGACACCAAGGCACAAAAGCAACTGGGCGCCTCGGATAGGATCGATAATATTAGAGATGCATTCAATCTAGATATTGATGTTAGCGGGAAAAATTTGGCCATTGTTGACGACGTTGTGACCACTGGCGCAACCGTCGCTGAAATCACCCGAAAATTGAAAGCGAACGGCGCCGCCGATGTACAGGTGATTTGCCTGGCACGCACACCGACCAATGTGCCTCACCTGTGATAAGGTTCACGCTTTTAAGGGGAGCATCAAAATGGATTGGGAAAGTCTGGATGTCGCCACAATGTTTGAGTCCGGCACATCACAAAATGGGGATCACGAGCAGGCGTTCCATATCATCATCTCCGACGAAGAAATCCTTTGCCCGGCAACAGGACCCTGGAAGCCCGTCAGTGCTGATGAATTCCGTTGGCTAGGACTAGAGCCAGTCGGACAGCATTTCCTCGGTCACCTCAGCAACATTCCTGTATTCGCGACGGAGGTAGAGGCCGAGGCAGACGAACCAGATGGCTTCGCATTTGACACGCTCTGGTCTTTTCTCGGCCAGGTAGACGGCGCTGTGTTTTCTCTGGTCGGTCGCGCAAAGCAGGTTGTTGAGTGGTTTCGCACGCACCAATATTGCGGCCAATGCGGCCAGCCTACCGGCGAAGCAGAGTCCGACCGGTCACGAAAATGTGAATCTTGTAAACAGATGTACTACCCCCGGTTATCGCCATCGATCATTGTTCTGATCAGCCGTGGAGAAGAGATATTACTCGCGAAGAATACCCACGGGCGCGGCAACTTTTACTCGACCCTGGCTGGTTTTGTCGAGCCAGGTGAAAGCTTAGAAGAAACTGTCCACCGAGAAGTGTTTGAAGAAGTAGGTCTAAAAGTTAAGAACCTCAAGTATTTCAACAGCCAGTCCTGGCCATTTCCCAATTCGCTGATGTTAGGTTTTCACGCTGAATACGACAGCGGTGAAATTGTTATTCAAGAAGAGGAAATTGCCGATGCTCAGTGGTTCCACTACACCGAAATGCCCAATCGACCTGCCATGGTCTCGATTTCGGGCTGGTTGATTGATGCCTATATTAAATCGTTGCAAGCAGGATGAAGGTCAGCGACTTTGCTGCCCTATCACCAGATCGGGTGATGGACGCAACGGAAACTCTTGGCTATCGCTGCGACGCCCGCATTCTTGAACTCAATAGTTACGAAAATCGTGTCTATCAAATTGGTATCGAGGACAAAGAGCCAATTGTCGGTAAATTTTATCGACCCAACCGTTGGACAGATAAGCAAATCATCGAAGAACACCAATATACAATTCAACTGGCTCAGCAAGACATCTCAGTTGTTGCGCCAATAGTATTGAATGACCAGACACTATTCCTCCATGAGGGATATCGCTTTTCTCTCTATCCAAGGCGTGGAGGGCGGGCACCCAATATTGATGACCTCGACAATCTCGAGATACTAGGACGCCATATCGGCAAAATCCACGCCGAAGGCGCGCAGCACCTATTCGTTTATCGCCCAGAAATATCGGTTGCCACGTATGGTGAATTTGCACGAGCCTTTCTGCTTGATAACAACTTTATTCCAGACGAACTCCTACCCGCTTATACAACACTCACAGAACAGCTCCTGATGACGCTGCACGAACGGTTTTCTACTGCTTCGTCCGTGAAACACATCCGCCTACACGGCGACTGCCACATGGGAAACGTACTCTGGAGAGATGATGTACCACACTTCGTTGACTTTGATGACGCCAGAAATGGCGTGCCGATTCAGGACCTATGGATGATGTTATCCGGGGAGAGAGACGAACAAACCATTCAGTTAGATGCGATTCTTGAGGGTTATAGAACTTTCGCCGACTTCGATAATCGCCAGATTCAACTTATTGAACCCTTACGCACTTTGCGCTTGATGTACCATGCTGCCTGGCTAGCAAAACGCTGGGATGACCCGGCTTTTCCTAGAGCGTTCCCTTTTTTCAATGGCCTGCGTTATTGGTCAGACCATATTCTAGAATTGAGAGAGCAGGCCGCAAGATTACAGGAACCTGCCATTGAGCTTTATTAAAGAGCTTTATTAAAGAGCTTTGTTAGCCCCCTATACGGGTGCCAAACTCGACGATTTACTGCGGTACTTATTCACAACTGGATTAGCATACATCTCCAGCCACTTTTGACGATGGGGTTCGGGACAGTTTGCCAATCTAGTTTCGAACGGCTCGGTGTCTTTCAGTTCAACCGTCCCCCTGAGTGCTCGCCAGGTACTTACGTAACCACCATCATCATTCGCTGAATTTGATGCGAGCTGTTGCAGCGCCCAATAGTTCACACTATAAAGCTGATAATTATTGAGTAGCTGATGATCCAATTCGTTCGCAATTTCTTCTGGTGACTCAAAACTACCCTTAAGCAATTCACCAAACCGTAGATAGACTTTACCCTTATATTCACCGAGTCCCTTAACAAGGCTTAGCAGGTCTTCCCCCGCTGGTTTTTTGTACTCTCCACACTCGGCGATGGCAGACAGTTCTTTCGCCTTAAGATAATCACAGGGATCATATTCATAGCTAATTGAAACCGGCACGATTGAGAGATGCTGAACAATATCTCGTAAGGGTGCTTTACGCTCAGCCAGCGCAAACATTTTGATGATGGCAGGGTCTGTTACGTCGAGGCCATTTTTTGCGCGCCCTTCTGACTGCGCGATCCATACCGATGCGCCCTCCGCAATCGATTCATGGATATATTGGGAAGACTGAAGCAAAGCTGCATAAACTTTCTTTGCACCCTCCTCAGACCGACGAATAAAAAAGCTCTTATTGAGCTTCATCAAGTTTGTCGCGAATTCACGCTGAATGAGATTGTCCCCAACAGCGATACGCACGGTGTCATGGCCTGACAACCAGAGCGCATAATCCACCAGCATTGAATCACCGGCGATATCGCGATGATTGCCAACGAACAAATAGGCTTTACCAGCATCCAGACCCTCAAGGCCTTCAAACACAAACTGGCTCATGGTTTCGGTGACGATTCGCTTGGCGTAGTCTGAAATAACTTCTTGGAACTCTCGAATCGTACCCACCTTACCGAGTGACCGGCGCAACACAGAGCGCGTCACGATTCGAACGAGTGGCGCCAGATACAGACTCAGTTTAGGTGAATGGTACTTACCTAGAAAATCCAGAAACTCAGTGTCGGCCAGCAAACTCTGAATGACCGCCTTGACCTCGTCGTCGTGATAAGGCCGAATATCGTCAAATTTACTCATTAGGTGGGGCATGAAGAATTTGGCGTATATTACAGCGAAAGACAGGGACGGGTCACATGACTTTGACTGAAATTCAATTCGATTTTGCTGAACTCGCGGACTTGCCTGAATTAACTGAAATCTACAATCACTATGTCCTGAATACAGCCATCACCTTTGATACCATCCCCTTCTCGCCCGCAGACCGTCAAACATGGCTGGCGCAATTCGAACCGGCATCGACTCATCAGTGTCTCGTCGCGAAGCGAAACAAAGAGATACTCGGCTACGCCTCAAGTTCTAAGCTCCGCCCAAAACCGGCCTATAGCTCTTCGGTAGAGACCACCATCTACCTCCGCCCCGACGCCGGCGGAAAAGGCCTTGGCTCGTTGTTATACCAGGCTCTACTGGGCAATCTCACAGACCTGGGGGTGCATCGAGCCTATGGTATTGTCGCCCTACCAAACGAGGCAAGTCTGCGCCTACACCAACAACTAGGCTTTGTTCAGATTGGTATATTGAACGAAGTCGGTCACAAGTTCGGCCGATTTCACGATACCGCCTGGTTGGAGCGAAAGTTGGAACGAAAGTTAGAAAAAAAACTACATCAAGCTATTACCAATGAGTGAAATACCCATCAAAATCAATAAGACAAAAACCGCTCGCCTGACCATTAACTCAGGCACCACTGGCAAAAGTTTAGTCCCCACCAGCGTCATGATAACCACAACCGGAATAGCCAGCGCGGTCAGCGACAAAACATCCACGGTGATATGACCTTGCCAGGTCGCGACTCCAGACCTGAATATCGTCGCAAAAGCGATAATGGATAGTAGCGTCGCCCTGACTGTTTGAATCGCAAGCGGTTGTCGATACAGGTAATAGGCGATGGGCGGACCGCCGGCAGCGTAAAGCCCGCCCATTATTCCGGCGGTACAACCAATCAATACGCTGGCACCAGTCTCTGAACGATCAGCATATGGCGCAGGCTTCAGCATCAGCAGGATTCCGGCAAGCACGATCATAAAGCCCAACGCGGTTTTTAACAGTTCGTGGTTCGTGTCAGACCAGTAACCAAGCAACAACACTCCGACGATGATGAGGGGCGCCATCCCAAGCGCGATCGGCTGTAGAAGTGCACGATCAATAAAACGGTAAGTTCGACGTAAGGCAACCGCCGCGTTTAGCAGAGCTATAAAACTCACAACCGCCGCCGCAACACTGATATCAACCAGGCCAAACAATGCTACGCCACCCATAATAATGAGACCCATGGCAAACCCAGCTATGGTTTGCACCAACGCACCGATTGCGACCAGAACTAAAAATACCAACTGCTCCATAGGGCTTTATCCATAAATGCTTCTATCTATAGACCCACATATGGTTGAACCATATGTGGGTCTATAGATGATGAATAGGACAAACTAGCTTATTATCGACCGACTGGCATTAGATAATTAAGATATGCATTTCAATTTAGCTGGAAAGTCAGCCCTTGTGACCGGAAGCAATCGCGGCACTGGGCTTATCATCGCGAGCCAACTGGCTGATGAAGGTGCACAGGTTATTTTACATAGCCTAGAGCCTGGCGTATCACAGGACGCTGCAGAGAACATCGCCAACGCGACCGCTGTCGACGGAGACATCACGAATGATGCCGGGGCAGAACAGGTTTCCGAGCAGTTAGCTGCCCTAAACGCGGCACCTGATATTCTGGTCAACAATTACGGTACCGCGGTGGCAGGTTCCTGGGCTTCGCTCAGAGCCGATGATTGGGTGGATGCATACCAAAAAAATACTCTTTCCGCTGTCCGAATGGCAAACCTCGTGATGCCGCACATGCGCAAACAGAAATTTGGTCGAATCGTCAATCTTGGCACCATCGGCTCCACTCGACCTAACAGCAGAATGCCTCACTACTACGCCTCAAAAGGCGCGATGGCGAACCTGACAGTAAGTCTTGCAAAAGAACTCAAAAATACCGGCATTACAGTCAACCTCGTTTCTCCGGGACTCATTAGGACCCCGGAAGTAGAAGCCCACTACCTTGAGAAGGCGAAACAAGCCGGCTGGGGGGATACCTGGGATGAGGTTGAGAGCCAAATCACCGAACACTACAACCCCAATCTGATTGGAAGAATTGCAACCCGGGAAGAAGTTGCCAACATCGTCATCTTTCTTTGCAGCGCAGCGGCAAGCTTTTTGACGGCACAAAATATCAGAGTCGATGGCGGCGCGGTGGATATCGTCTGATGCTGTGGATCAAGGTATTCCATATTTTGTTCGTGATGGCCTGGATGGCGGGTCTATTTTATCTACCCCGAATTTTGGTCCATTACGTCGAGGGCAAAGACAACAACGAGGATACGAGAAGACTCGTCATTATGGGACACAAGTTGTTCCGATTTTCGTCTCTGATGGCGCTGCTCGCGATGGGGTTGGGCATTTGGCTTTGGTTGGGATATGGCTTCAGCGGCACTTGGCTCTGGATCAAGCTTGGGTTCGTTTGTCTACTGCTCATGTACCACTACCAATCGATGCGGTACGTACGCAAGATGCAGCAAGATCAAGTTATCCAGAGCTCACTGTTTTTTCGCATGTACAATGAAACTGCTCTGGTAATTGTTATCCCAATACTAATCATGGTGGTCATAAAGCCGACTTTTTAAACGACGGATTTCTCAGGCTGCTCCGTAGCAGTTATACCTATCCCAATTGACGGAGACGACAGAGATGAAATTTCGAAGAATCGCTTTAATGACAGCCTTACTAGCCATCAGTACCGCTACTCTGGCCGAGCCCAACGGGCACGGGAAACGCATGTTTGACCGTATGGATGCCGATGGAGATAGCTATATTTCCTTCGACGAATTCAAGCAGCCAGGCAAGGACAGAAGACCACGGGCCGATCTCGATGGCAACGGTGAAGTCACCCAGGAAGAAGTCGCTCAACATATTGCAGATAAAAGTGCTGAAATGAGTGCGGAAATAGAAAAAAAAGCCACCCGACACTTCGAAAGAATGGATATGAATGATGATGGCGTGGTGACCAAGGACGAAGCTCGAGAAGCAGCGTTCTATCGCATGGACAAGGATCAGAATGGTTTTTTATCGGCAGAGGAACTTAAGCGCCCCCATTCTGGCGGGAAAGGACGTGGTGGCAAAGGACGCGGCGGCGCATAGCGATCAGAGCAACCATTGATAGCAGACGCGGCAGATCAAGAAGCAGCACTCATCGCCCGGGTTCAGGGCGGTGATGGCGCAGCCTTCCAACTCCTATTGCAGCAAAATTTGCCCGTTATCCATCAGTACGCTAACCGAATGCTAGGAAACCCAACTGAAGCAGCGGATATAGCTCAGGAGGTCTTTATTAGATTCTGGCAAAAGTCTGCGACGTTTGATCCGAGCCGAGCAAAGTTGAGCACCTGGTTGCACCAAATCGCGCACAATTTATGTATGGACTTCTTTCGCAAACATTCAAGGCTCACTGGACTCGATGAACTAGACGAACCTGCGAGCCAACCGCTAGAAACCGAACTCGGACAACAGCAAGACAATGAGCACATGAAATCTCTCATTAGCGAACTACCCGAACGCCAGCGTAGCGCGTTAATTCTGTGCCACTACCAGGGGCTTTCAAACAGACAAGCCGCTGCGATTCTGGATGTTAGCGTTGATGCGCTCGAATCATTGTTGTCGCGTGCAAGACGAACGCTGAAGCACAACCTAAAGGAGCAGAGCCTTTGAACAGAACAGAGTTTGACTACCTGTTGACCTGTTACGGCGCCGATTTCGGACGCTGGCCTATCGAACATAGCACCATCGCTAAACTAGCACTCGAGTCAAATCCCGCATGGCAAGTAAGCCTTCTAGAAGCTCGCCGTCTGGATGATGCGCTCGATAAATCCTCGCTAGAGGACCATCATCTAGGAGCACTCAAACGGCGCATTCTGGCGGAGACCATCTACAAGCAATCTTTTCTAGATCGGTTCCTGCATTGGCTCATTCCCGCTGAGGTGCTCTGGCGACCCGCGTTAGTTGCATGCCTACCCGTTATTATTGGCCTTTCGATCGGCCTAAACATCGATATCGATGAGCGGTACACACTAGAAGAAGAGCTTTCATTAACGGGTCTCGTAGTAGAAACCTCAACCCTGGAGATCTTTGATGAGTAACCGAACCACTCTCATTGTCCTCATCATTTCTGTGACGTTGAATCTGCTGGTCGTCGGGGCCGTGATGGGCCACTTCCTGCGCGGCGGTCCGGAGCCACGCTTCCCGGCCCACCTGGGACAAGTATTGGAAAATATTGATCCGGAACAGCGAACACAGATGCGTCAACAGTTCCGTGAATTTAGATCCGATAGCCGTGAATTACACCAGGCAATGAGACAAAAACAACGCCAACTGGCTCGAGTAATACAGCAGGAACCCTTTGACGAAGCAGCTGCACGAGCAGGCTTCAAAGAACTTCGCGAACAAGGTGATGCCGTTCAAGCACATATGCACGATCAAATGCTTTTGGCCATGGAAAACCTCAGCAAAGAAGATCGTAAACAATTGATTCGCAAACTGCTTCGAGGCAGAGCCGCTGCTGAACGACCGGAACGCCAGGAACGACCTCCAGAATCACAGGACTGACCGCAAAAAATCTCCCGAAAACGTTATACTGCGCAGCAAATATTATCGCCACATTGACATGAACACAGTTAAACCGGCTCTCGGTAATTTTATCCGCCGATCCTTGGACACGACTAAAAACGACCACTTCTCTTGCGAAGCGGATCCCGAGTGGCGCTCACCTTGTGAGTTCGAAACGATAGGCGACCGGTCTCATTGGAGACCAATTGAACAGGCAAAAACATTAAGCTTTGCGGGTCTGGCTAACGCGGCAGAGGTACCCATCCACCCAGACATTCAACATTACTACAGTAGCTTTTGGGCAGGATCACTGCAGGGTAAAACCGATGAGGGCCCGCTAAGTCTAATCCAGTTATGGAATGAAGAGGATTTCGAGCGGCTAATCACAAACCTGGTCGGGCACCTCTTCATGAAGATGCGCAGTAAGCAGCCGTTTACTGTTTTTTTTGCCACCACAGAGGAAGACTCAGAGCTATTTCTAAGCATCGACAATACGACAGGCAGGGTACTCTTGGAGGAACCAGGGAAACCACCGCTACGCGAGGTCGAAACCGATATCGCGGCATTCCTTAATCGTCTGGAGCCGGACACATCACCGCCTCTGATCTACTGAGACAAGCAACATGGACCCACTCACTTTAAAACCTGTTCGGGCAGTCAGCGGCGAGATCAATCTGCCAGGATCAAAGAGCCTGTCGAATCGCGCGCTTCTATTGTCCGCTCTGTGCCCTGAGGAAACAAGACTCATCAATCTTCTAAAGAGCGAAGATACCGAACGTATGGTAGACGCGCTGCGCCAACTGGGCATCGCCATCACACTATCAGAGGACTATCAGTCCTGCACGGTCCGCGGCAACAACGGCCTCTTCTCTCCACCTAATGATACAAGGTTCTTTCTAGGCAATGCGGGTACAGCTATCCGCCCCCTGACAGGTATGTTAGCCATGATGCCCGGTACTTTTACTATTGATGGTGACGAGTACATGCGCGAGCGGCCGATTCATCATCTGGTAGAAGCGCTAACGCAGCTAGGTGCTAAGATTGAGTATCTTGGCAAGCCAGACTGCCCACCCATTCGAGTCAAAGGTGGCACAATTAGGGGTGGCAAGGTCTCGGTGCGTGGCGATATTTCCAGTCAATATTTGACCGCCCTTTTGATGGCACTGCCACTGGCGAGCAAAGACAGCGAGGTAACCGTAATAGGTGAGCAGGTCTCAAAACCCTATCTTGATCTAACCCTGGATATCATGGCCCGCTTTGGTGTTAATGCCAGTCATAGCCATTATCAGAATTATCAGATTGCAGGCCAGCAGACATTCCAATCACCCGGCCAATATTTGATAGAAGGTGACGCATCCTCCGCATCGTACTTTTTTGCCGCTGCTGCGATAAAAGGCGGCACTGTTAAGGTCAACGGAATTGGCAAAGATAGCATTCAGGGAGACATCGATTTCCTGCAAGTAATCGAAGCCATGGGCGCCAAAGTTCGACGCGGCGATACCTGGGTTGAAGTAGAAGGTGCACCGCTCAAAAGCATCGACATGGATCTTAATCATATTCCTGATGCAGCAATGACGATCGCGACCATGGCGCTATTTGCTGAGGGAACCACCACCATTCGAAACATCTATAACTGGCGAGTGAAAGAAACTGATCGCATGCACGCCATGTCCACCGAGTTACGCAAGCTAGGCGCCAGGGTAGAAACCGGCAATGACTACATCATTATTGAACCGCCAGAACTGATCCAGTCCGCGACTATAAACACCTACGGCGATCATCGAATCGCCATGGCATTTTCTCTCGCCAGCTTAGGCGATACGGAAATCAAGATTAGCCACCCAGAGGTGACCGCAAAAACTTTCCCTGACTACTTTCAAGTCTTTGCTTCAATCTGCGATCCGTCCTAGCAGCATCCCTACTAAAACCATCCCTACTAAAACCATCCCTATTAAAAAAGGGTTTTCTGACTAGTGTCCTGAGAGCCCGTGGGTAGGCTACCCTCGTGATTGAGTAACCAGGACTTTGCCGCAAGCCCGCCCCCAAAACCCGTCAGGCTACCGTCAGCACCGATGACTCGATGACAAGGAATCACAATTGGTAAAGGGTTGCGCCCGTTCGCCGCCCCAACAGCCCGAACTGCTTTCGGTTTGCCGATCCGTTCGGCGATATGTCGATAGCTACAGGTGCAACCATAAGGAATCTCCTGCAAAGCAGCTAAAACTGCACGCTGAAAGTCAGTACCTGTTGGCGCCAGCAGCAGATCAAATTCGCGGCGCTTACCTGTAAAATATTCTTCAAGCTGATGCTGCTCTACGTTGAATCTGCCCGAGCTTTCTATCCAGTCAGACTCGGGTTCCACGCGCCCTTTTCCTTCCGGGAAACCAATCAGATGTAAACTGACATCGTCGCCGGCCAATAAAAGAGCACCAATCGGTGACGACATGTAACAGTACATAATCATTTTGAACTCATCCCTTGCGCTGCTGCACGCCATAAGTGCATACCTGCATAAGCTCTCCAGGGCCGCCACTGCTCTGCTCTATCCAACAACTCAGAACGTGAGCCAATACCCAGGTAAGCTTTCGCGACTTTTAACAACACCAGATCACCATCGAGAAATGCATCCGGATCATTCAAGGCTCGCATTGAAATATATTGCGCTGTCCATGGACCAATACCTTTGATCGCCATCAACTGCTCAACAAGGCACTCAGTGACCACGTCGGGATCAAACCGTATCTCTCCGGAGGCAACCGCAGCGCTCATATCTTTGATCGCCTGGGCGCGTTTCTGCGGCATCGACAGAGTCGTTGGATCAAGCAAAGCTAGCGCAGCAGCTTCTGGAAAACACAAACCCCACACAGATTGATCTCCATATCGAGCGGCAATTCGACCCATAACAGTCGTCGCGCCTTTTACGGAAACTTGCTGACCAACAATGGCTCGTACGGCAATTTCGAAAGGCGACCAACAACCTGGTAACCGCTGCCCGGGTTGTTGCCGAATCAACGTTGCAAGCGCGTGATCGCGAGATAGAACGTCATTCACTTCTGCCGGGTCAGCATCCACATCGAACAGGTTTTTTACTCTATTGGTTATCTGCAATAGATGGCGAGTCTCTTCTGCTTCAACGGAGATCAACAATGCAGGTTCAGTAGGGTGTTCACTGACCCTGAGCCTGGAAACAGTTCCATCTAAAGCAACCGTTCTAGAATAAGTACTATCCGTCACTGATTCGACACCAGGAATCGCTCGCACCGCTAAAAACGACAGCACACTCTTAAAATCAAATGGCTGTCGATAGCCTAACTTCAGTGTAAAGGTGCCCTGCTCGGTTGAAGTGGCAGCGCGGTGTCGAAGGTCCGACGGCGGCCGGCCATATACTTGCTTGACATGATCATTAAAACGTCTGACGCTCTTGTAACCCGAAGAAAGCGCGACAGCCGTCATGTTCAAGCCAGTTTCGTCCAACAACTTCTTGGCAAAGTGAAGTCGCCGAGTCTGAGCAACCGATACGGGCGAGACGCCTAGATGCTTTGCGAATAGCCGGGCCAGATGTCGAGACGTCATCCCCAACCGATCACTCAGATCATCAATGGAGCTTTCGTCTAAGGCGCCTTCGCTAATCAGTCGCAGGGCTCGCTTGACCGTTGTCGATGTGCCCATCCAGGCGGGTGTTCCCGGAGAACTTTCAGGCCGACAACGCAAGCAAGGTCGATAGCCTGCGTCTGCAGCGGCTGCCGCTGTTTGGTAGAATGTCACGTTGCGAGCGAGTGGTAGCTTCACTGGACAAATCGGCCGGCAATAAATGCCCGTCGTTATAACACCGACGAAAAATCGGCCGTCAAAGCGAATGTCTCGGGCTTGACGCGCCTGTTCAAATTGCGCGTGAGTGAAATGAAGCTGAGTCGTCGTCATGAAACACAGCTTAGGTAACCAGCCTGGGTTAATCTAGCCAAAATAGGACCTCGTCCCTCACTCGACTGGTATACTTCAACCCATGCTCGAAAACCTGGGACACATCGATAATCCACATGAACGATTTAACGGTCGTTCAGCCACATGCGCGTATTTCACCTTCGATCACATAACCACTTACTTTGCAGAGCCCCGGACCGAACGGCTTCAGGTTCTGTGGTTTCAAGAAGACGCCAATACCCTGATTAGTATCTTTCAGCATCCAGAGTTTTCGATCGATCAGCCGGATGCGACGTCACTACATGCGTTTCAGCATCTCGTTCAAAAGTACCAACTGCCTTCGCTTAAACTCAACGCACCATGGCCGCTCGAGACAGTACGTATCGCTAAGCCCTGGGGTACCGAACTCTGGTATACGGGCATTGAGGATCGTGGCGTATGCAAAGCTGCTGGTATTCCCCTACCCTGGCTCACCGACCTGCTGCCATCGGCGATCATCGGTAGCGCAATGGCCGGTGCACCACTGCTGCTAAAGATACTAGACCCCTTACCTGATCAGAACCTGGGGGACCTTTACTTTGAGCTCCACGAAGAAAAGATCGAGGTGTATATCGTCACCAGCGTCGACGCAGTGGCATGGCCGGATGGGGTTGGCAAAATTCGCTACGGCTTTAATCAAACGCTGAGAGCCAATTACGCAGAAGACGCCGGTTTCCGCTCTGCTTACCTTCGCGCAGTGGGTGATTACCGCGAAGTTAGACTCACTATAGATGGACATCTGGATACAAAGCGCATGGAAGCTAATTTGGCGTTGAACGGTGAGGTCCCTGCCGCTCTAATGAAAAAGTGGCTCGCCGAATTACCAATCGAATTGAGCCGGCGCGAATCCACATTACGAGAAGCTATGAACCGTTTCACACATCTACGAGATGTCCGGGTCGGCGACGTCATTACGGTCGAGCCCTTTTTCCCTCATTCGCTGCAACATGGCGTCAGAGTCGTCGAATTTCAAACGGCATCTTATGAGCGTCATATTCTCACCTTTGGCCAAAAAGTTCTAACTCAGGCTCAATGGGACACAGAACAAGCGGTCAATCAGGCGATTTTGGACTTACCCGAAGCGAGGCCGCTGGAGGTGCTAATGGAGGCAGACGGACTAAAGGTCGAGAGTATCGCGAAGTTCTCTGCATTTACGGCGACACGCGTTAGAATCGCCGCGGGCAGGCACTACCTAATAGAGGAAGCCCAGGACTATAGGCTCGTGATTGGCATTAGTGGCACTGGAGTTATGGGGGGGAATATTGAAATTGGTACAAATAAAACCGAACTTTTGGCCGAATCCGCTTTTCTAATTCCAGCGCAGTTTAGCAGCACAATTTTGGCAAAAACTGACGTCGTACTCCTGATCGCGGAACCGACAGACTAAAGCGCACCCTCGTCTCGTAGCAATTGCTCAACTGCCTCTGCCATTTCTCGATAGCCGATAGAATTCAGATGTACCTGATCCGACTTTTTACTGTTGTTGGACAAAAGTGATGCCAAAATGTCCGCTTCAATAGGAACATTTAAATCGTCTTCGATTGCCTCGTAGTAGCGGGCTGCCCTGGGAAACAAACCAAAGGCTGGAACAGCAATCACCACCACGTCAGCGCCTTGTATCCGCACCAGATCTATCATAGCGCGTAGGTTTTTTCCCGTCTGCGCTGCACTCATGCGGCGTAGTACATCGTTACCGCCGTGACACAAAATAACCAGATCAGGCCGAGAACGCTCCAATAGAGCAGGCAACCGCTTTAGTCCATCAGCACTGATTTCACCAGGCACACCAGCGGAAGTTACCGTGCGGCCAATTAAGCCAGACAAAACCATCGGATAAGATTGATCGCGGCCGACGCCGGTCCCGTAGGTTAACGAGTCACCAAATGCGAGTACTGTTGCGTCACTACTCAGCGGGGAAAGTCTGCCAGAGGGTTGGCAGGAAGATAGTAGCAGGCAGATACCCAATAGGATGCCTGCCTTAAAAATACTATGAGGGAAGTAAGTCACTGACCGCGTCGCGCTCTTCCTTTAGTTCAGTTTCAGTTTCAGTCATTTTTTCCTGGCTAAAATTCGTGACTGCCTGACCTTGCACAATAGACCAGTCACCCCCGTCGCAAGTGCAAGGGAAGGAGTAAATCAGTCCCTTCTCAATACCGTAGCTACCATCGGAGTAAACACCCATGCTGACGACCTTGCCATTCGTACCGAACGCCCAGTCACGCATGTGCTCACTGGCAGCATTGGCCGCAGAGGCTGCACTACTCAAACCACGCGCCTTTATAATCGCGGCGCCCCGTTGTTGTACTGTCGGAATAAATTCTTGTTCTACCCACGCTTGATCGACAAGCTCCATCGCTGGAGTGCCTGCAACCGACGCAACCGTAATATCAGGATACTGAGTCGCCGAGTGATTACCCCAAATCGACAAGCCCGTGACATCCGTCACGTGTTTGCCCGTCTTCTGAGCAAGTTGCGTCATTGCCCGGTTATGGTCCAGTCGGGTCATAGCGGTGAACTGGCGCGGATCGAGATCTGGCGCATTACGCTGTGCAATCAAACTGTTGGTGTTTGCAGGGTTACCGACCACTAAAACCTTAACGTTCCGGGAGGCATGGTCATTAAGCGCTTTGCCCTGAACAGAAAAAATCGCTGCATTCGCTTCAAGTAAATCTTTTCGCTCCATACCAGGTCCGCGGGGTCTTGAGCCCACAAGCAAGCCGTAGTCGATATCCTTAAAAGCAACACTGGGGTCGGAAGTCTGGATAATTTCACTCACCAATGGAAATGCGCAATCGTCCAGCTCCATGACCACGCCGCTTAAGGCTTCCATGGCGGGCTCGATTTCCAGCAACTGCAAGATCACGGGTTGGTCATTACCCAACATCTGGCCAGACGCAATGCGAAAGAGGAGTGAATAGCTGATTTGCCCGGCGGCTCCGGTGACGGCAACTCTTACTGGCTGTTTCATGTTGTGTCCTTGCATGGTTGGCGAAAAGAACATGATTATACATGACTTGAGCCCATCTGATTATCCCCACTCTCCATCAATGTCGCCCCAACTTGACGCGTCGCACCAATAACAAAATTGCTTTATTAAACAGTATGTTATTGCAGGCATTCCGGATTTTTATACCCGCTCGAATGCTTGACTTTAGATCATACGGTGGTATTGTTTTCGGCCCGCAGCGGGGGCGGGGCTGCACCCATGTCAGAAGACTGATCAGCATTCTCTAACGTATCAGACGAATCACCAGGTTTAAGATCTGAGGATCGCTAATTGCGCGCAATGAGCAAAGATAGTGAGCAAAGATAGGACACCCATGACAGACAGCATCATTAAGAAAGGCAGCTATCCTGCTGCTACTGGTTTGTATGACCCCAACAACGAGAAAGACTCTTGTGGTGTTGGCTTTGTCGCAAACATTAAGGGCGTACCCAGCCACCAGATACTGCAGGACGCCTATTATATCAATTCCCGCATGGATCATCGCGGCGGCTGTGGTTTCGAAGAAAACACTGGCGATGGAGCTGGTATCTTAACGGCCTTACCTTTTACTTTCTTCGCCGAAATTGCCGCCGAACTAGGCTTTACCTTGCCAGCACCAGGCGCTTTCGCAGTGGGCAATATCTTTTTACCCCAGGACAAAGCAGAACGTAAGATCTGCACGACTGCTATTGAAGAAATCATTGCCGAGGAAGGACAGGAATTTTTAGCCTGGCGAGAAGTGCCATTTGATGCCGACAAAGCTGATGTCGGCCCAGCAGCCAGAGACGCACAGCCTGTCATCAAACAACTATTTATCGGCTCTAAGACGGATCAAGAGAGCTTCGATCGCGTGCTATATATTATCCGTCGACGCTTTACTGAGCGCCTACGCCGCAAAATGAATCTTAAAGAGTCCCATCTTCTATACGCCTGTTCCCTTTCATCAAGCGTGATTGTTTACAAGGGCATGCTCACCCCGGGTCAGCTATTCCCATTTTATTTGGATTTAGACGATCCGCGTTACCAAACCCATTTGGCCATGGTGCATTCAAGATTCTCAACCAATACATTCCCTTCATGGGACCGTGCACAGCCGAATCGTTATATGAGCCATAACGGCGAAATCAACACGTTGCGCGGCAACAAAAACTGGATGACGGCTCGTGAAGGCTCCGCCTCGTCAGAGCGCTTTGGCGACGACATAAAGAAATTATTCCCGATCGTGGAACCAGAATTCTCCGATTCTGGCAGCTTCGACAACGTCCTGGAGTTTCTGATGCTCTCAGGACGTACATTGCAGGAGTCCGTCATGATGATGATTCCCGAAGCGTGGCAGTCGGACATGAACATGCCTGCCGATAAACGTGACTTCTATGAATACAATTCGGCATTAATGGAGCCATGGGATGGCCCTGCCTCGATTGTATTCACCGATGGCAACTGTATCGGTGCAGTGCTAGATCGAAACGGGCTGCGCCCTAGCCGCTACTATCTTACCTCGGACGACAGGGTCATTATGGCTTCTGAAGTGGGGGTTCTGCCGATTGATCCCAGCGAAATTCTGGCCAAAGGACGATTACAGCCAGGCAAAATGTTCCTGATCGATTTTGCGCAGGGCCGGATGATCCCTGATGAAGAACTCAAGCATGACTTTGCTGGCAGACAACCCTACGGTGAGTGGCTAGCGCAGAACAGAATTCGTCTAGACGACATTCCAAAAGTTATCGACTCGCATGGTTTCTCACCTGAAACCTTGATCGAACGCATGCAGGCCTTTGGCTACACCATAGAAACCATGCAATTTATGCTATTGCCAATGGTGACTGAATCGCGCGACCCACTGGGCTCAATGGGCAACGATGCGGCGCTAGCGTGCTTGTCTGACAAGTCGCGCATGATCTATGACTACTTCAAGCAGTTGTTTGCACAAATCACTAATCCACCGATTGACTCGATTCGTGAAGAAGTGGTGATGTCGTTGGAATGCTTTATTGGACCAGAGTCGAACCTACTGGAAACAACGGCAGAGCACGTTAATCGCATTAAGATGCCCCATCCTATTTTGAGCAATGAAGAACTTTCGGCACTCAAACAAATGAACTATCGAGGCTGGCACTCAGCCACTATTGACATCACCTTTGAGAAGAGCCAGGGCCGTGATGGCATGCTGGCTGCGCTAGACAGAATCTGCCGTGAGGCTTCCGAAGCTATTGCCGACAGAAAATCACTGATCATTTTGTCTGACCGCAATATTTCCAAAACTCAAATGCCGCTGAGCATGCTCGTTGCTTGCGGTACGGTACACCACCACCTGGTCGCCGCTCATCAGAGAACTCGTATCGGCTTAATTCTGGAGACCGGAGAAGCACGGGAAGTCCACCATCATTGCCTGCTGGCCGGTTATGGCGCAGATGCCATCAATCCTTACCTCGCGTTTGAAGCGCTGTGGCAGGCAAAAGTCGACAACCTGTTAGATCACGATGCCTATGCTGATGACAGCAGTATCGTTTTCGCTTATAAAAAAGCCGTCCAAAAAGGCATGCTCAAGGTCATGGCAAAAATGGGCATCTCTACCCTTCAGTCTTACAAGGGTGCACAGATTTTTGAAGCCGTTGGCTTGTCACAGGAAATCATCAAGCGTTGTTTCGTTGGTACCGCAAGCCGCGTAGAAGGTGTCAGCTTTGACATCTTGTTCAAGGAAATGCTGCAACGCCATCAGCTCGGCTATCCAGAACGGCAAGAGAGCTTGATTCCTCTCCTGCCCAATAACGGCGACTTCCACTGGCGTAAAGATGGTGATGCCCACATGTGGGATCCTGAGGCGATTGCGAGCCTGCAGAATGCAGCGCGGACTAACAACAATGAAGCCTATGGGGCTTTTGCCAAACATATCAATGAGGAAACAACCAGACGCTGTACTTTCCGTGGTTTGCTGACCTTTAAAAAAGGCGTGAACGACGGCCCGATCGATCTCGATGAAGTAGAGTCTGCAGCTGATATCGTCAAACGCTTTTGCACCGGAGCCATGAGTCTCGGCTCTATTTCAAGTGAGAGTCATGAATCGTTAGCAATCGGCATGAACCGTATTGGCGGCAAGTCTAATACCGGTGAAGGCGGTGAAGATGTCGCTCGTTTCACACCAATGGCAAATGGCGATTCCAAGCGCTCCGCGATCAAGCAAGTAGCATCGGGTCGTTTCGGAGTGACCATCTGGTATCTCACTAACGCTGATGAATTACAGATCAAGATCGTCCAGGGTGCTAAACCCGGTGAAGGCGGTGAACTACCGGGCGGCAAAGTCGATGATTACATCGCCAGCATTCGTCATTCCACGCCTGGCGTGGGATTGATCAGCCCCCCACCTCATCACGACATCTATTCGATTGAAGATATCGCGCAATTAATACATGACCTGAAGAATGCGAATCCTGCTGCCCTGATCAGCGTCAAACTCGGTTCTGAAATTGGTGTGGGTACAATTGCTGCAGGTGTCACTAAAGCAAAAGCCGATCATCTGGTCATAGCAGGACATGATGGCGGTACTGGCGCGTCACCTCTGACATCGATCAAACATGCGGGCTTGCCCTGGGAACTGGGTATTGCCGAGACACACCAAACGCTCGTTATGAACAACCTGCGATCACGCGTATATTTACAGACTGACGGCCAATTGAAGACAGGTAGGGATGTCGCAATGGCAGCCCTGTTAGGGGCCGAAGAGTTCGGTTTTGCAACTGCGCCCCTGATTACCCTTGGTTGCATCATGATGCGTAAATGTCACTTGAACACCTGCCCAGTCGGTATCGCAACACAGGACCCCGAGCTAAGAAAGAAATTTGGCGGCCAACCAGAGCATGTCGTGAACTACTTCTTTATGGTCGCAGAAGAATTGCGCGAGATTATGGCGCAACTAGGCTTCCGTAATATTAATGACATGGTGGGTCGTTCCGATGTTTTAGAAATGAACGAGGCCATCGATCACTGGAAGTCCAACGGATTAGATTTGTCTGCCATTTTGGCGCCGGCAAAGATCATTTATGAGAATACCGAAACCTATCGCACCACGGCGCAGAACCATGGCCTCGAAAAAGCGCTAGACATCGAGATTATCAAACAAGCTCAACCAGCGTTAAAAGATGGCACCCGGGTCGAAATCGAATTACCCGTGATCAACATTAATCGAGTGGTAGGAACCATGTTATCTCACGAGGTCGCAAAAGCGACTAACGGTGAGCTTTTGCCAGACGACACCATCCGCATTAAGTTGAATGGCTCAGCGGGGCAAAGCCTCGGTGCCTGGCTAGCGAAAGGTATTACGATCAATGTTGAGGGTGATGCTAACGACTACGTCGGCAAAGGCCTGTCAGGTGGCAAGATCGCCATTTACCCACCGAAGAACAGCCAGTTCGTTGCGGAGGAAAATATCCTCATTGGCAATGTCTGCCTGTACGGTGCGATTAGTGGAGAAGCCTATTTCCGGGGCGTTGCAGCGGAACGATTCTGCGTCCGAAACAGTGGCGCCAGCGCTGTTGTAGAAGGTATTGGTGACCACGGTTGCGAGTATATGACTGGCGGTCGCGTGGTCGTGCTGGGAGAGACGGGACGCAATTTCGGCGCAGGCATGAGTGGCGGTGTTGCCTATGTCTGGAATAAGAACGGCAAGTTTCTCCAGCAATGCAACACAGAAACCTTCGAACTCGAGCAAATGGTGGAACTAGCAGACATTGCTGAACTCAAGTCTTTGATCGAGAACCACCGTAGATACACCGGGTCTTCAGTGGCAAAAATCATCTTGGAAAATTGGGACGCCGAGCTGCCCAATTTCGTCAAAGTAATGCCAAGCGATTACAAGCGAGTATTGATGGAGCACGCAGAACAACTGCCTGTCGACAAGATCGCTTAACCAGCAGAACTATTGTAAGAGAACATTATGGGTAAACTCACAGGGTTCAAGGAGTACGCACGGGAAGTCACGCCATATCGGGACGTTTCTGACCGACTAATCGACTTCAAAGAAATCTATACCGAGCACAATACAGCGCACCTACAAACGCAGGGTGCTCGTTGTATGGACTGCGGCGTGCCGTTTTGTCAGTCAGACAACGGCTGCCCGGTATACAACCTTATTCCAGAGTGGAACGACCTCGTCTACCATGGCCAGTGGCATGAAGCGCTCGATCGCCTGCACAAGACCAACAACTTCCCAGAATTTACCGGCAGGGTTTGTCCTGCACCCTGCGAAGGTGCCTGTGTATTAGCGATTACTGACCCCGCAGTGAGCATCAAGAGTATTGAATGCGCCATCATCGATAAGGGTTTTGAAGAAGGCTGGGTTGTACCTCAGCCGCCGATTGCTCGAACCGGCAAAAGTGTCGCCGTCATCGGTTCAGGGCCCGCTGGACTAGCAGCTGCAGCCCAGCTGAATAGCGCGGGACACAAGGTCACCGTTTATGAACGAGCTGATCGAATTGGTGGACTCCTGACCTACGGCATTCCGAACATGAAACTCGAAAAGTCTGTGGTTGACCGCAGAGTCGATTTACTGCGTGCAGAAGGCATCGAGTTTGTCACCAGCGCCAACGTGGGTGTCGATGTATCGGTGGAAGAATTACTGCAAACCAACGATTCCATTCTATATACCACCGGTGCAACCCAGCCCAGAGATCTACCAATCCCTGGCCGTGAAGGCGCTGGCGTGCACTTTGCGATGGAGTTTTTGACCGGCAATACGAAAAGCTATTTGGATTCGAACCATGCCGATGGGGCTTATATTTCCGCAAAAGGTAAGAAAGTGATCGTGATCGGTGGCGGTGATACTGGTACCGACTGTATCGGCACTTCGTTACGCCATGAATGCGAGTCTTTGGTCAACTTTGAGCTGCTGGGCAAACCACCTGCCGATCGAGCTGCCAACAACCCCTGGCCCCTCTGGCCAAAAATCTATCGAGTCGATTATGGTCATGCCGAGGCTGCTGAAAAATTTGGCGCAGACCCAAGGGTTTTCTCGGTAATGAGCAAAGAGTTTATTCGCGATGAAAATAATCAGCTTAAAGGCGTTATTACAGTTGATGTCGGTAGCGACCTGAAAGAAATTCCCGGCACAGAGCGTACCTGGGAGGCTGATCTGATCTTCCTCTCGATGGGCTTCCTCGGCCCCGAACATGATGCATCAGATCCAACTGGCCTTGAGTACGATGAACGCAGCAATTACAAAGCCGTTAAAGGACAATACAAGACTTCTGCCGATAAGGTATTTGCCGCCGGTGATTGCCGAAGCGGCCAATCACTGGTGGTCAGAGCGATCAACGAAGGGCGCGAAGCCGCTCGTGAAATTGATCGAGAGCTGATGGGGTTTACCCAGCTACCCTAGGCGTAAAATGCTGTAAAAGGTTATAGATGGTCAAAAAACCATTCAAACCACTCAATAAAAAGGCGCCGATTGGCGTCTTTTTATTTTGCTCTGCTTAACCTAGTAACTGCATATGAATGAGATTTCTTCTCTGCCATCTCGTGGGGTTGTTGCTGTCACAGTGACCAGGGCAGATCCCGTCACCGGATTGGTGGGTTTGCTAAACGCGATACCGATAGCATTGGGAGACGTGCTACTAGTACTGCCCTGCGTTTCGCCTGGACTATTCGCTATGCCACACCCGCCAGTTCCCGAGGCTACTGAAATGGTGGTACCTGCGGGTAACTGCTGGTTAAACCTATCAGTGATATCAACAACAACGCCAAAAGTACCAGAAGTTAAAGAAGCGGTATCGCCTATTTGCGGCCGTACTTGATTATCCAGGTGCCCAATGCTGAACGCAGTTCCCGCAGCGATCGTGTCACCATCATTGTCTGTAACATTAGTCGTCGATGTTAAGCTACCACTGCCAATCCCCGTCAGACTGACCGCATTAACACGCTCACCTGACGATACATCACGCACAGTAAATGAGGCGAAAGAGCCTGAAAAGATGATCGCTGCACTTCTATTGATGCTAACGAGATCTCGTGTGCAGAATTGCTCTGTGGCATCACAAGCGTCCGTATTATTATCGCAGGTATCGGTTCGCTGGCTAATCTCAAGCGAACAAAGCGTGCCGTTATAGATGCCGTTACCGGCATCAAACTTGCCGTTTTCATTAAAGTCCACGGACTCCTCTTCGTTACCGCCGACCTGAAAACAGTTACCCAACGTCTGCCCGGGAAGCGTGACCGGGGAAGTTGGGCCGTAACAGGTGCGCGTAGTCGAGTTTCTTGAGGCATCGCTGGTAGGATCGCCGTTGCCAAAAACATTGTCTTCATTGTAATCAATAAAGGCTTCCGTCAAATCCACAAAGGGCTCGTTAAAATCGTAAAGACCATTACCATTAGAATCAATAAAGCTCTCTTCGCCCTGGGCAAAAGCGAGTACAGTCGAACGTGCACCAAAGCGCTGACCAAGTCCACCAAGGTAGCCCGAGGATTGCGTTCCGCCCTGGCCGACTGCAGAGACCCTACATGGGCCAGAGCCTGGCCTAAACGGCGCTGTTGCGACGCCCGGATTCGTAATCGCATGCGCTGTGGTGCCATTCGCATCTTCATCTGGGAATGAACGAGCGTAGGTAATCTTCAGCGTTGTTTCATTAGAACAGGCGACGCTCACACAGGTAATGCCTGTGCCATCACTATCCACGGTGTAATCGGTAGTCAACGTCAGTACAGAGTCCTCTGGGCCAACGACAAACGCCGCAGCTTTCTCAACCCGATTGATACTGGAGGCTAAATACTGCGTGTCACCCACACCCACTGCAATCGTCACATTTTCCTCAACGATTAATGTCGATGGGCAACTGGCTGTGCCCAGTTCAAGGTTGCTGACGTTCGGATCCAATGGGGTTCGTGGGTTAGCAGAGGTCAGTGGGACAGCACAAGTTCCAGCTGCACCGGTTTTACAGGCTGCTTCGATCGATCCAAACTCGGTCCGAAACTGAATGCTGGTACCGGCAACCGGATTGTTAAATCGGTCCGCGAGAAACGCTGTCAATTGGATTGTTTCGCCTTCAAAGTTATTGCCTTCGAAGTTCAACTGGCTAGCCGAGAGCGTAAAGCTATTTTGGTCGGCAATACCGGTATTGATCGACAGCTGATCCGACAAGGTGACCAGTGTTTCTCCAGCTGCTGTAACAAGGCTGGCACGAACGCGAACCGTCGTGGCAATAAAGCCAGCATTGACGATCGCGGTGGCTTTACCATCGCTATCCGTCCTGCGCGTAAAAACGCCGGAAGTTTCATTTTGCAGGTTCAAGTCACCCACCGTTGACGTTAGTGTAAACGAAACATTTTGATCAGGTGCGGGTTGGCCGAGGACATCGAGCACCTGAAACACAACGAACGCAGAACTGATACCAGCAGATTCACGGATAAATATCTGGTCCGTTGTTACCCCGTTAGGGAGAGTCACGGAATCAAACACGATGGCACCAATCTCAGCCGGCAACACCTCAACCGTCCCGGTCGCAGTCTCGCCCGTACTCGCTTCAGTTGCCGTAATAATATCACTGCGCGCGCAGCCTTCATCATCTTGATAGCTGGCGGTCGCCACACCATTCGCCAATGAACTGACTGTCTGAGTAATAGAAGACAGCGGGTTACCATTAGTCGCATCATTGATGCCGACACAGTTAGACGTAAACGCAATATCGACATCATCGACTGGCGCGCCGGTGGCATCGAGTACCACGACGGAAACGGAAGACGTGCCACCGGCAGATAATGGCGACTGCCCAATGCTCAACACGCCATTAGCCGCGGTACCCAGCGGCGGCGCAAACCCCGTAAGAGTTGCGGCTGCAGAGACACAATCCGTGGCACTGGTGCCGCCACTACAGGTACCAATCTGCAGGCCTGCAACGCCGACCGTGAACTGAACGGATGCTGTCGTGTCGCCAACAATGGCAACAAAGTCTCCCGTTCCAAACGCCGTTCCGGCTTTAAGTAGAACACTAACGCGACCATCGGAATCTGAAATGGCGGTGATAGTAGACGCGGCTGTTCCCGTACCCAGTTGCACGGTTCCTAACGATGTTGTAATGGTGACCGTCCGATTTGAGAGATTCAAACCCTGATCATCCTCAACTAAAATACCCACAGTAGCATCGTCTTCAACCGTAATAATGTTCGTACCATTACCAGGCGTCGCATCGGTAAAAGTCAGCGTTGTGAAAATAATGGCATCGCCGGCATTACCTAATGTCTCGAATGTCAGGCTATCGGTATTAAACCGACCACCATCAATAATCAGCGTTGCGGTTGCCTGACCCGCACCGGGGCTACTGCCAGCGTTCAAGGCAACCGTCGCAACACCGGAAGCATTGGTCAGAGCAGATCCACCCACGGGGAAAATGTCACCAACGGGGGGAGCACCGCCCACGCTAACTGTCGTGAATTCTACTACCGTATTCGCAACCGGTGCGCCGGTGGCGTCCGTCACCGTGGCTTGCAGCACCCCAGGGCTACCAGCATCTATTATTGATCCGGCAAACGCTGTGCCTGCGCCGTTAAGGAGAGCAACAACGATATTCAGGTTACTGGTACCGACACCATCAAATGGGCCGTCTCCAGCAGACTGGAAAGAGAGCGTATTGTTCGGAGCAGGGCTCACCGAAGTACCACCAACCATCGTTGTGGCGGTAATCGTGCCAGGCCCAACTACCGTGCCCGGCAAAAGATTGGTGGTCGCCACACCGCTAGCGTTGGTGATGTCTTCCAGTAACGTCAATGCACCCGAACCAGTGCCACTGTTTTTCGTAAAGGTGACAATCGCCCCTTCAACAGGATTGCCATCGGCATCAATCACTGTCGCTGTTACCGTTACGGGCGCAGCATTAGAAGTTACCGTCGTGTTTGTGCCGCTAGGAATAGATAAGCTCAGAGTCGCAAATGCGTCGCCAGCGGTAATAAAGTTAACTGGATCAGCATCAATGGTTTCGCTGCCGGAGGTAATTTGCGCGCTCAATGCGCCCGAGCCAGCGGTCGTACCTGCGGTCAATGTCACCACAGCAACACCAGCAGGACTGGTAGATACGGCACCAGAGCTCGGTGCCAGCTGACCTGCGTCGGTACTGAAATTCACAATTGCACCAGCAACACCTAAACCGGCGGCATCGGTCACCGTGACGGTACCCGTACCAGGATTGCTACGACTCACATTAATGGAACCATCAGGCGTCGTGAAAACCAAGCCCACCGTGAGTGTGGCCGAACCAGCACCTGTACCAGCACCATCGCTTTGAATGCCCACAAGTTCACTGGTTACCAGGACATCGGCATCATCAACACGAACCGTTGCCGTCGCAGAGGCCGTACCGGCATCCGCAATCGTACCCGCACCAAGGCTGATCGTAGCGACACCATCTGATCCCGTCAGGACATTTCCGGTGGCTGGTGTGAGCGTACCGACGGTAGAGGTAAAGTTAACAACGGCGTTAGCAACGGCATTCTCAGAGCCATCCAGCAAAACCGCACGAATTGTGACGGCAGTGTTACCACTCACGTTACTTGTCGCAAGTCCAGGATTGAAATCGACAGAGTCGGAGTTCCAACCGTCGCACCATCACCGGTCCCTGTCGTGACGCCGCCACCTAGCGTCGGTGCACCGCCACTGCTACTACCACCACCGCCACCGCCACAGGCGACCAAGAATAGTGAGAGGATTGATAGCACTAAAAACCTTGGCAGGTGTCCGCGCATGGGTCTTATCTCCTAGAACATCCCAAGGGCCAGCTTCCCTCGAAGCCGGACCGATTAATCTCAGAACCTTAAAAGATGTATTACAAAATATCAATAAAAATCATGTTCTTAACAGAATTAGTTGTGATTTAACGTGAACAAGTTCAACTAACTAGAAAGACAAGCCATTTCTCTAACCGACAGACGCTATTTTGCCTCAGGACCCACACAAAACCTTACTGCAAGCAACTTAAGGTGGGTTTCTATGGGCTGCAAATTAGGAGCCGCGGATACTGGCGACACTCCTAGCCCAGGGTTTTTGTGCACGCAACGCGGGTGGCAGCAATTCAATAGCCTGCAACGCGCGATCTCGATTCCGGTATTGGCCCAGGGTCAGCACAAACCATGGTTGATTTCGGTGACGCGTTTTGAAGTAGCCAAATCCACCACGGCTGCCTTGCTCAGCAATAAAACTCAGCACCCTCGCTTCACTATGGGAGCCCATCAGTTGCAGCGTATAAGCCGTATTTGGCGCATCTTGTAACCAGGCGCTTTGGGGGACCTTTGATTGCAAAACAGGGTCCGCTGCCGATAGGGGCAACTCATTCACCCAGGCATTGGGATCTGCACTCGCAATGACCGTCGGCGCGCGAACAGTAGCAACGGCGGCAGGCAGCGCTTCAATCGGTACCTGGTCTTTCTGGAGAATAGGCGCGGGGCTATCAACCAATAGGTCTCTATCCACGACAATTTCATGCACTTGTTCTTGAGCGCTTTCCTGCAAACTTTCCTGCATTCGCTCTTGTGGGACGGACTGAACGGTCAATGCTGGGCTTTGAGCTGTAGATTGCTGCGTCTGGATCGGCCCACCTGGCAGACTCACGGCCTCTGTGGCGATTGTTTTGCCAGTGTCCATGGACATCCAACCACCTGTAATCACCACAGCGAGAACAATCAATGCGGACATATGAACCAGGGGCAAGCCTATACGCGTCTGGGGTAATTCAATCATGTCTTCGATCAAACCATCGAGCTTGTCCATTTGACCGTCGCTACGCTCAACCAGCTGATCGATATCCATGTCGCTAAAATGTGAGTCCGTTTGCGCACGTCGACGCACCAAATGCCGAACATCACTTTCGGCCAATTTCGAGATAGTCGTGTGAAAAATGCGATTTTCGAACTGAGTACAAGCTTTTCTGCGCGCCAGGGATTTCCTTCCAAACAATGCCAGGCCGAAGCCAATCCGTTCGGATAAAATCAATAACTGGCGAAGCTTACTTTCGCTGATGAGATGAGAATCATCAATAGCAACCAGCGGGCGGACCGCGCTTTTCTTGACCAGAGTGTCGAGAGACTCAAGTATCACACTTGAACCTGGAGAGGCCTCACTCAAGCCAAACCCGTTTGCAATCAGAACCGGTAGATCGTATTCCCGCACCTCATCAATTCCCAAACGAGATACAGGTGCAATGCCCTCAAGCTCTTGATTCAAGAGTTGGGACAATTGACTATGATTACCGGCCGTTACAGACAGATAATATCGACTGTAACAGGCGAGAAAAGCGAGTTTGTCGCCAACCCCTAGCTGATCAGAAGGTGAAGCCGGCATTGAATATTCAGCGGTTTGCAAAAGAAGTCTTCCTTAACTTCGATCCCAATATTAAACAGGGTCAAGCAGCCCTGCTCCCGCTTTAAGTGTAGACCGGAGTTGAGATTCGTCAACGTTGCCGAGAAGAACGGCCTTACCCAAGGCTTCGAGTAGCACGAACCGCAAGCCTGCGTCATTCGCCTTCTTATCCCGCGCCATCAAAGTCAGCATCTCGTTGTCCAATTCTGGCGGCGGTGTCACTGGCAGTCCCGCTGCCGCGACTAGACGCTTTAACCGCAATCCATCCTGCCGGGTCAACATACCTAATCGATAGGAGAGGTCTGCCGCCATAACGAGGCCGACACCAACAGCTTCACCATGCAACCAGGCACCGTAGCCCAACCCATTTTCAATCGCGTGACCGAAGGTATGCCCTAGATTCAAAAGCGCCCTGATACCAGATTCCCGTTCGTCCTGGGCAACGATATCCGCCTTGATCTCACAGCTGCGCTGAACCATGGTAATTCGAGACTCATCATCACCCACCAGAATCGACTCTATATGAGATTCCACCCAGCTGAAATAATCAACATCAGCTAACGCGCCATGTTTGATCACTTCAGCTAAACCTGCACTTAGCTCTCTCGCCGGGAGGGTATCAAGCGTATCAACATCAATGATCACAGCCTTTGGCTGATAAAAAGCCCCAATCATATTTTTGCCTAGCGGGTGGTTAACTGCAGTTTTCCCGCCAACGGACGAATCAACCTGGGACAGTAATGTCGTCGGCACCTGAATGAAATCGATTCCGCGCTGATAACTGGCCGCAGCGAACCCTGCCATGTCGCCAACAACCCCGCCACCCAGCGCAATGATTGTCGATTGCCGTGTGTGCTGTTGTTCCAGCAGCGCATTGAAAATCAGGTTGAGTGTATCGAGGGTTTTGTACTGTTCGCCGTCTGGCAGAATTACAACATCAACTATAAACGCGTTAAGCCCGGCTCTAACAGTATCGAGATAAAGCGGGGCAATCGTTGCATTCGTAACAATCAGCACCTGCTTGCCGCGTATATGACGCGAGAGCAAGTCAGGTCCCGTCAGTAGGCCGGATCCTATGTAGATGGGATATCCCCGCCCAGCCAAATCGAGATTAACAACTTCCACGAATGTTTATTCCGTTAAGAGTGAGGCCCGCTTGAGCTGGCGCAAGATATTATTGATCACTTTTTTGCTGGATTCTTCGCCAACATAACAGGTGATATCAGCAACGCTACGATAAATCGGGTCTCGTTTGCCTTTGAGTTCCGTGAGCACTTTGGTGTGATCAGCACCGACTAACAGCGGACGCTTTTTATCTTTCGCGGTGCGCTTGATTTGCAACTCAAGCGACGTATCAAGATGAATGACAATACCTCGTGACATCAAAAACTGACGGTTTTCAGGCCTGAGTACAGAACCTCCCCCCGTCGCCAGGAGAATACCCTCCCGGGCAGTGAGATCCTCAATCACAGCAGCCTCACGAATTCGAAACCCAGGTTCGCCTTCCACATCAAAGATCCAAGCAATATTCGCACCCGCGCGATGCTCAATCTCGTGATCAGAATCAATAAAGGTGAGATCTAATTCGTGTGCCAGCATTTTGCCAATGGTGGTTTTACCAACACCCATTGGGCCAACCAGAAAAATACTTTGTTTATGAGGAACCGACATGGCTGAACTGTAGCCAAGCCGGCGCCAGAAAACTAGCACCGGCTTGAATACTAACGAGTAGTCAAGGAATCCTTAATCAACCGCGGTGTAATAAAGATCAGTAACTCCTGCTTGTCGTCTGTAGAAGTTGTACGACGAAATAATTTCCCCACGTAAGGCAGGTCGCCGAAAAACGGCGTCTTGGTCACAGACTCTGTGGACTGCGTAGTAAAGATACCGCCAAGTACAATCGTTTCACCGTTATTGACCAAAACCTGAGTCTTAACGTTATTCGTATTAATACTGGGTACACCATTGAAAACAGCACCGACCGTATCCTGTTTGATTTCCAATTCCATGATAATGCGATCATCCGGCGTAATCTGAGGTTTTACATCCAAAGATAAGGTTGCAGATTTAAAGGCCACTGAAGTTGCACCAGAAGAAGATGCTTCCTGAAATGGAATCTCAACACCCGACGAAATGGTGGCTTGTTGCTTATCTGCGGTAATCACCTTAGGTCGAGCGATAACTTCTGCTCCACCTTCAGACTCCAATGCAGAAATTTCTAAATCCAATAGATATTTATCGTCGACAAGGCCAATCGCAAATGACGTCGCATCCGCACTACCGATACCCAAATCAACGACCAAATGGTCTGGACTCGTAAAAGAGATCCCATCGCCACCGGCCAATCCATCACGCACCTCTTGAACTGTCGTCAATGACCCACCGCTGGAACTCAGTACCGAGGAGTTATCGTAAAGACCAAACCCGAGGCCACCCCAACGAACGCCCATTGCATCCGAGAAGTTGGAACTGGCTGTGACAATTCGCGCCTCAATCAGTACCTGGCGAATCGGTACATCTAATTTTTCTAAAACGGCTCGGAACTCATTAATTTTGTCTGTAGTTTCAGTCAGAATGATCGAGTTAGTCCGCTCGTCGACAATCACACTACCACGACCAGATAACACGCCTTCCCCTTCGCCACTGCCTTCGAACAGGGAGAAGATCTCAGAGGCACTGGCATAACGTACTTCGATAAATTCAGTTCGGAGCGGTGCCAATTCAGATATTTGCTGACGACTTTCAAGCTCAAGTTTTTCACGCGCGGCCAATTCTTCTGCTGGCGCGACCATCAAGACATTACCCGTCTGACGTTTATCCAAACCTTTGGTTTTCATGATGATATCGAGCGCCTGATCCCAGGGCACATTTTTCAGTCGCAAGGTGATGCGTCCGCTGACGGTATCACTGGCAACCAAATTCTGGTCAGTGAAGTCTGCGATCAACTGCAAAACGGAGCGAATTTCGATGTCCTGAAAATTCAGTGAAAGCTTTTCACCACGGTAGCGAAAAACGGAATCCAGAGATGACTCCAGTTCAGATGCGGTCAGTGGCTTAACTTCAAGCGTGAAAATATCGTCGGCCTGATAAGCCAGATATTCGTAATCACCGGTTGGCTCAATCATCAGTACCGTATTGTCAGATTCAGGGAGCGCATCTACCGTAAGAACGGGAGTAGCAAAATCGGTCACATCGAGTCGACGTTGCAAACTCTCTGGAATATGAGCGCCAGAGAACTCCACTCGAATACTCCCGCCTTCGCTGGAGACATCAACACCTATACCCGGATCGGACAAGCGAACAATCACGCGCCCTTCGCCTAACTCACCACGTCGAAAATCAATTTCTTCAATCTGCGCTTGATCAGAAACCAATGTGTCTGCTGCAAAGGTTGCGGTTTCTACCTGTAAGGACAATCCCGAGTCCTCGGAAATATTGCTCACAACCGAGTCTTGTTGACCGACCAGAACAAACAGCGAATTACCAACGACTCGGGTCGTGTAAGACGCAAGCTCGGTCATTGAAACAATGACTCGCGTGCGATCACCGGCTTCTACGACGGTGACACTACGAGCGTTTCCAGATCCTAGCGGGTGGTATTTGGACTTCAATCCACTCGTCACATCCATCAAGTCGAGTGCAATCCGCGCCGGCTGCTCAATGGTGTAACCAGTTGGGTTGGGTGGCACGCCATCAAACTGCATACGAATTTCGATTTTGTCACCAGGCAAAGATGAGAACTCGATATTCTGAATCTTCACGGCCGCCAAGCTGCTGGCTGATATTACGCAGCCCAACAGAACAGTCAGAATCCCTTTAGTCATCCCCATACCCCAAATTCTTATGTTTGCAGCCACTTTTTGATTTTCTGTGATTGCCATGACTCCCTCCCGGTGTGCGATTACTTTAGTTCACACTCTTGAGTTCAATTGATCTTGGTCTTCGCAACCAGCCGCTCGCCCCATCGCTAACGATCTCGGTCACATCGATACGCGTATCAGATATGCTTTCGATTTTTCCCCAGTTGGAACCCATATAGTCTCCAACCTGCACCCGATGCACACCACCAGTATCATCTTCAACCAGCGCCCAGCTGCCATCATCTCTTTTTAAGTAGCCCACCATTTGTAAAGCCGCGAGGCTAAAACGTTCAAGATACTGCTTCACGTGATCTTGCGGAGGTTTAACACCAACATTGCGTCTTTGCTGGTCTGTTTTTTGTGGAATGATAACCGGCGCCTCAAAAGGGCTGCGACGATTTGATGCGCCATAAGTAAATGGTTGATATGGCTCAAACTCAGGCAGAGGTGCTATACCGGGAAGTGGTTTACTTTCGACCTCGAGCATAAATGCCTTGATGTCGGCGTACTGATCTCCGCCTGCACAGCCAACCATCAGCAGGCATAAGCCCGCCATGACAAGATGCTGCTTGGAAGCGCGGAAAAACATCATCACCTAGCTCCTCTCATCATTATATCGGTACGTTTTTGCCAAAATATTCATATTCAGCAGACCGCCGGTATCCTGTTTTCCGCGACCACCACCAACAGGTTGAATTTCAAAATCATGCAATGTCACAATCCGCGACAGGTCAGCTACATCACTCACAAAAGACCCCAGGTCGTGATAACTCCCAGTGACATTTATCTGAATAGGTTTCTCAACATAGAACTCGTGCTTAACTTCTGGCCTAAGATCGATACTCTGGAACGACAGGCCATTTTTTAGACCGACAAGAGTAATGTCTTCAATCAATCCTGGGATTTCTGTGTCACCTGGGAGCTGGCGTAAGATCGCTTCAAACGATTCTTCCATCTGTTTCTGCTGGCTGCGATAGCCATCAAGGTGCGCCGCTTCGAAAAATTTATCTTCAAATTCTTGACGCAGCTGTACTTCCTTCTTTTGCACGCCAGCGAGTTCCGATTGTAGATTGGTGACGTGCACAAAGTAGCCAGCAGCAATAGCGCCCGCAAATACAATCAGCCAGATGATGACCTTAACAGCCATGGGCCATGAACCGACGGCATTCAGATCATTTAGCTGATCCGTATCGAAGTTCTGAAGGCTCTCGAAAATATCCTGGATATTACCTGCCATAGGCTTAGCCTCCCTCCGCCGCCGTTGAAGGCTTGGTTTGTTCAACACTCAAGGAGAACTGGCTCGCCTGGGGGCCAAAACCCGGATCTGCATCAATCTCAGTCACGTTGGGCCCGGTAAACCAGATTGATTCATCAAAATTGCGTAGTTGGCTCGAAATTCGGTTGTTCGATTCAGCAACCCCGCGGATATCCAAATTAGATCCCTTGAAGGTTAGGGACGTAAAAAATACGCGATCAGAAAGTTTGCGTGCAAGCTCATCAAACAATCTAACAATAATCGGCCGGTTACCCTGCAGTTCTTGGATAACTTTCATTCTCGCTAACAGTTCGGCACGCTGGCTCTGTAACAGCTTAATCTCGCCTATCCGAGAAGACAGCACCGCAATCTCATCGGTAATATATTTGTTGCGCGCATTTTGATCGTCGATAGATCCGTTATAAAAACGGTCAACGGCAAAGACCAGGACTCCGGCGAAAACGACGACGCCGACCAGCACATTGATAAACTCTTTCTTTTTTTCTTCCCGAAGCTGTTCTCGCCACGGTAGGAGGTTAATTTTGATATCACTCATGTGTCGAAACTCCTCATCGCCAGACCGCAAGCGATCATCAGAGCTGGAGCATCGTTGTTCAAATTGACCTCGTTCACCTTGGATGACAGAGACATGTTAGCGAACGGGTTAGCCATGGACGCTGGGGTTCCAAGTTTGGCCGACACCATTCCCGCGAGGCCTTCAATCGACGCCGTACCACCAGCCAGAATGATGTGGTCGACATCATCATAAGCACTCGAGGAATAAAAGAATTGCAAAGACCGGGTAACCTGCTGAACAACCGCCTCTTTGAAAGGTTGTAGCACCTCCGATTCATAATCATCCGGCAACCCACCCTGCTTCTTGGCAAGGCCAGCTTCCTCAACAGAAAGGCTATAACGACGCTGAATCTCTTCAGTGAGCTGTTTACCACCAAACAACTGCTCACGCGTGTACGGTGTGCCGTTATCAGTCAGCACACTCAGTGTTGTCATCGTGGCGCCTACATCCACAATCGCAATGATCTTTTCTGACTCGCCGTCGCCGACAAATTGGTCACGCACCAGGTTAAAAGCACGTTGCATACAGTGAGCTTCGATATCAACAACCTTAGCGGCAAGGCCGCCTAGCTCCAGAGCCGCTTCGCGCATCTCAACGTTCTCTTTACGACACGCAGCCAACAAGACTTCAACCTGCTCTTCACTTCTCGGTGAAACACCCTGGACTTCAAAATCCAACGAAACTTCATCAAGGGGATAAGGGATGTACTGGTCCGCTTCAAGCTCAATCTGATTTTCCATTTCGGCTTCAGAAAGCGCTGCAGACATTTCAATGGTCTTGGTGATAACGGCAGATCCGGCAACCGCGACCGCGGCGAACTTAACTTTGGTTTTGGCACGCTCTACGAGTCGCGCAATCGCCTCGCCTACGCCTTCGACATCACTGATATTCTTTTCGACAACAGCATTTTCAGGCAGGGGCTCAACTCCGTAGCTCTCGACGCGATACTTGCCTCCAGAGCGGCTTAACTCAAGCAATTTGACCGACGTGGAGCTGATGTCCAGCCCCAGCATAGTATTCGGTCCTTTGTTTAAAAAGCTAAACACAGTAAATTCCTATTCAGTACGAGGACTTACGCCAGATATATGTAATTCCACATTAAATAACACTCGAATCCTCAGCGCAAACAATTTAAATGAATAAAATGCCGTAATCCATTCATTTATTTATTAATTTTGGTCTTAAGCATCCTCAGGATACACACAATCCACCGGCGATTTTGTGGCTTCAATCACGAAAAAAGCAACCAACAGTAAAGGACCCACACCAATGGACAGAAAATACATCTATACTGGCGCCCGTGATTTAAGCCCCGAGCAGTATGAACCGTTTTCTACAGATATTTGGATGGACTGCCTTCGGCCTGATGAGCGGTTTGCTACTGGTCCTAGCGGCTGCGTTTCTCTATCTAAACCCCCAGCTACCCGACGCTTCGACATTCAAAGACGTAAAGCTCCGAGCGCCACTGCGCATCTACTCTGCAGATAATAAACTGATCCAGGAGTTTGGCGAGCGCTTACTCCCAATCACCTTTGAGGAAATCCCACCGGCATTCATCAGCGCGCTACTGGATACTGAGGATAAACGCTTTTTCGAGCACTCGGGCATCGACCTCATCACCGTGGCAAACGCGACCTGGCAACTGATTCGCAATAAGGGTTCTATTAGAACGGGTGCGAGCACAATCACCATGCAACTGGTCAAGAATATTTCCGGCGATACCGAAGTCCGCTTCATCCGAAAATTTAAAGAGATGCTGCTCGCACTGAAAATAGAACAAGAACTCAGCAAAGAAGATATTTTGACCCTATATCTGAATATTATCCCCTTTGGGAAGCACGCGTTTGGGATTCAGGCAGCCGCTAACACCTACTACGGTCAGACTATCGCAGATCTAACACTGGCTCAGATCGCTATGCTGGCCGGAGTGCCTCAGGCTCCCGAGGCAGGCAATCCTGTGAACGGCCCTGAGCGCGCATTGAATCGCCGCAACCTGGTATTACTCAGGATGCGAGAGCAAAATTCAATCACTCAAGAACAATATGAAGAAGCCATAGCAGCTCCCATCACGGCCAAGGTATATGGTCGATCTGTCGAGCTCCCTGCACTCTACCTGGCTGAAATGGTACGCAAGCACTTACTTAAGCAATTTGGCAAAAATGCCTATAACGAAGGACTGATTGTCCGAACCACGATCGATAGCCACAAACAGCGCGCGGCCGAGGCTGCCGTCACCAGAAAACTCAATGAGTATGACCGCCGTCACGGTTACCGAGGTCCTGAATTCAAGCGCATACAGGGCACAGACGAGTTCATCGCGGCCCCTGAATATGGCTATCCCTCTAACTGGCTAGATACACTTCAAGGTTTGCAAGTGCTGGGCGACCAATATCCCGGTATCGTCACTCGTAGCGACGAAAATGGTATCGAAGTGCTGACTCAGGATCTACAGCAAGTTCAGATTATGGAAGCAGGCTTTCGATGGGCGAGGCCCTACATAGACGTCAATCGCCGTGGCGCACGACCCAAGCTCGCCACAGAGCTCGTTAACGTCGGTGATGTGGTCCGCTATGAAAATAGTGAAGCAGGCTATCGGCTCGGCCAGGTACCGGATATTCAAGGCGCACTCGTCTCTCTGGACCCGGACACTGGTGCGATATTGGCTTTAGTCGGCGGCTACGATTTCAAAGTCCAACAGTACAACCATGTGACCCAGGCACGCCGCCAACCTGGATCCAACTTCAAGCCATTCTTCTATGCGGGCGCCATCGAAAACGGCCTAACGGCGGCATCAATCTACAATGATGCGCCCGTCGTGCTAGACGGCGGTGACCTCGAGGAGGTTTATCGGCCAAGCAACGCCAATGATGACTTCGATGGCCCGCTACGATTACGTGAGGCCTTGTATAAGTCCAAAAATCTCGTCTCCCTCCGCGTAATTCTCGACTATGGCCCGGCCAATGCCATCAATTACGTATCACGTTTCGGGTTTGATACCAGCAACTTCCCAAGAGATGTACAGCTTGCGTTTGGCGGCGGTACGATCGCCTTAACACCGCTGGAAGTGGCAACCGGCTACGCGGCATTCGCCAACGGCGGCTATTATGTTGCGCCCTACTTTGTTCAGGAAATCGATTCGATTAACGAGGATGTACTATTCCAAGCAGATCCACCGAGCGTCTGTGAGGATTGTGAATCAGTCGCGCCCCGCATTATGGATCCACGCGTGGCCTATATCATGGACTCAATTTTGGCCGATGTGATGCTGCGCGGGACTGGCAATAAAGCCTACCGTGCTCTGCAGCGCAGGGACATCCGAGGCAAAACTGGCACAACCGATGACGCCGACATCTGGTTCTCAGGGTATACGCGGGACCTTGTTACCACCACCTGGGCCGGTTTCGGTAATAATGGTGCCGTGGGTAACCGTGAGTACGGCTCAACTGTGCCGCTCGAGACATGGGTGGATTATGTAAAAGAAGTCTTACCGCCAGAGTCGGAGACTCGCAGCCTGCCGTTCCCAGACAGGTTAGTCACACTAAAGATCGATCCCGTCACCGGACTAAGGACCGAACCCTCAGATCCAAATGGCATCTTCGAAATATTCAGAGAAGAATTCGCCCCACCGGCAGCATTAGCTAACCAGCAGGACGAAGTCGAATCACAACCGCTGCAACAGATCTTCTAAATAGGCTTCTAGCGAGTCGTCTTCTAGCTAATCATAGGTTGGCAGAGCATCGGTTTGAGCAACGCCAGAAGCAATCGCAGCTTTCGCCACGGCTAATGAAACAACGGCTTTCAAGCGAGGATCCAACGGCTTGGGAATGATGTATTCGGGCCCAAAACTCATTTGATCAATGCCTTCATAGGCATCCAGTACTTCTTGCGGCACAGGCTCTTTTGCCAATTCACGAATGGCATGCACAGCAGCCATTTTCATGGCCTCGTTGATGTCCGTTGCGCGGACATCTAAGGCGCCGCGGAACATGAAAGGGAAGCAGAGCACGTTATTCACTTGATTAGGGTAATCAGAGCGACCCGTCGCCATAATGACATCATCCCGCAAAGACTTCGCCACCTCTGGCAGCATTTCGGGGTCCGGGTTTGCCATCGCAAAAACAACCGGGTTGGGCGCCATGGCCATCAGGCTTTCTTCCGTCAGCAGATTCGCACCAGACACGCCGATAAACACATCACTGCCTTCACAGGCATCACGGATTGTTCGCTTGTTAGTGATGTTGGCAAATTCTTGCTTGTATATGTTTAGGTCATCGCGATCCGTGTGAACCACACCCTTGGAATCGCACATGAAAATATTGGCCTTATTGGCGCCTAGCTCGACCAATAATTTAAGAATCGCCAGAGCTGCAGCACCCGCACCCAGACAGACAATATTGGCATCGGCAATATCTTTGCCGCGCAGTTCGAGTGCGTTAAGCAAACCAGCGGCCGTAACAATTGCTGTGCCATGCTGGTCATCATGAAAGACCGGGATATCACAAGCAGCTTTCAACCGTCGTTCAATCTCAAAGCATGCGGGCGCACCAATGTCTTCAAGATTAATACCACCGAATGTGCCGGCGATTTTCTCGACAATCATGACAAATTCGTCGACATCCTCAGTCGTCACCTCAATATCAAAACAGTCCACGTCAGCGAACCGCTTAAATAAAAGAGCTTTACCTTCCATAACCGGTTTGCTCGCGAGCGCACCCAGATTACCCAGCCCCAAAATCGCCGTCCCATTAGTGATAACGCCGACAAGGTTCCCTTTCGAGGTATAGTCGTATGCCAGCTTCGGGTCACGCGCGATTTCTTTCACCGGCTCACCCACACCTGGAGAATAGGCCAGCGCCAAGTCATCAGCACTGTTGGCGTCGGTAGTGAGCGACAATGCCACCTTGCCGGGTTTCGGGTGGGAGTGATATCTCAGTGCGCGATCTCGCATGCTGTCTTTTTCGGACATCTTTAGGCCTTCTATCTGGTTTTTGGTTGGGCGTCTGGGTGGACGAATTTATTTTTATGTTTTCAAGTCTAATACTAACTGGTACCGAAATAAAAAAAGGGCGCCTATGGCACCCTTTTTTCAAAAGTCTTCCTTAAAGTCTGGCCAAGAGTAATGGGTCTCGCCTACTTAGCACCACCTCGCCCGCCGAATCGTTTGTTGAATCGGTCAATTCGACCTGCTGTGTCGACAATTTTCTGCTTACCGGTATAAAACGGATGGCATTGTGAACAGACATCAAGGTGGAGGTCATCGCATTTAGTGGAACGAGTCTTAATCACGTTACCGCAGCTGCAAGTCGCTGTAATTTCTTCATATTTTGGGTGGATTTCTGCCTTCATAATGCATACCTGGCTGCCGAAAAGGGGCGCAATCATACCAGAGTCTGGGTGATTCGCAAGTGGCATTGCGCGCCGCTGTGTTCAAGACCAGGAACTGTTTCCTGGACCAGGCTCTGGGGCATAATGCCGCTTCTAATCCATGAAGACATCGGTGAATCCAATCTATCTCGAAGTTGCCGTCCCGGTACCGTTACGGCACACATTCCACTACCTGGCACCCATCAATTGCCCGGTAGATCAATGCAAAACTGGGCTTCGGGTCGAGGTATCTTTCGGTCGTCAAAAACTCGTTGGCATCATCTTAGGTCAGACCGACAGTACTGATATACCTGCCGACAAGATTAAGCCCGCAGAATCTCTACTCGACACTGAGCCTGTTTTGCCCGATGAATTGTTTAAACTATGCTTGTGGGCTGCCGACTACTACCACCATCCTATTGGTGAAGTGCTTCATACGGCCTTACCTGTACTACTTCGCCAGGGAGAAAGCACCAGCGGCTCGCATCAACGCCTGATCCCGCTCTGGATTGACCCTGAAGCCTTAAGCAAAGCACCCAGACAACGCGCGCTGGTGGCCGCGCTGCTGAAACAGCATCAGGGTCTGGGTAAAGCGGAACTCAAGGATCAAGAATTTACCGCCGCCAACATCAAGGGTGTCATAGAGAAGGGCGCTGCTGAGTGGCAGACCTTTCAGGATTCACCGATACCCACAAGCGCACCTTCCTTAGCCAGGCACCACCTGCCGCCAAGCACGGAACAACAGATTGCCCTTGATTCACTAAAGTCGACTGGCACGCACTTATTATTCGGCGTCACGGGCTCAGGTAAAACCGAGGTTTATCTGCAGGCCATCGCGCAGGTGATTGCGAAAGGCAAGCAAGCCCTTGTTCTGGTGCCAGAAATCGGCCTAACCCCACAAACCATTCGCCGCTTTGAAGAGCGCTTTTCCGTCGGGGTTGTCGCGATGCACTCTGGGTTGAACAACCGGGAGCGGCTATCTGCCTGGCGTGATGCGGCATCAGGTCGAGCGAGCGTCATCATCGGCACGCGGTCGGCGATCTTCACACCAATGAAGTCACCGGGTTTAATTGTTATAGATGAAGAACACGACGCTTCCTTCAAACAACAGGAAGGCTTTCGTTACTCCGCGAGAGATCTCGCGGTGAAACGCGGACATCAAGAAAAAATCCCCGTCATTTTAGGCAGCGCAACACCCGCGCTGGAGTCGTACGCCAACGCGATAAATGGTAAGTATCAAATGTTGCGCTTAGCAGAACGCGCTAATACTGCGAAAGTTGCTCAATACAAGATCATGGGCATTGAACATCAAACCCTGTCAGAAGGGTTTTCGCCACAGCTGATCGAACTCATGCACACCCACCTTGAACAGGACAACCAGGTGTTGGTATTCCTTAACCGACGTGGTTTCGCGCCGGTGCTGCACTGTCGTCAATGCTTATGGCTCTCTAGTTGCCAGCGTTGCGATGCCAAGATGACGTACCATTTATCGAGCCGCACACTGGTATGTCACCATTGCAGCAGCAGTTTGCGCGCGCCAAATCAATGTCCCGACTGCAAAAGTCGTGAACTGGTGCCGCTTGGGCTTGGCACGCAGCGCTTAGAAGCAGGCTTACAGCAACTCTTCCCGGACGAAAACATCCTCCGTATTGATCGTGACTCGACTCGACTAAAAGGCGCATTGACCGACAAGATTGCAGAGGCGAACAAAGGGCAACGCGGCATACTTCTCGGCACTCAGCTTCTGGCCAAGGGGCATCACTTTCCTAACGTCACACTGGTCGCCGTGGTTGACCTGGACTCGGGATTCTACAGTTCGGATTACCACGCCATCGAACGCACGGGGCAACTATTGCTTCAGGTAGGCGGTCGTGCCGGTCGAGAAAAAAAGCAAGGCACAGTGGCAATCCAAACGCTGTTTCCAGAACATCCCATGCTGCGCTGTCTCATCGAAGAGGGTTATGAAACATTTTGCGCGGCACTGATGAAAGAAAGAGAGCAAAATCAACTTCCACCGTACACCTTCCAAGCCGTTATTCGAGCCGAAGCCGTCAAAGCAGGAAATGCGATTAACTTTCTTGAAGGGATATCCAACAACTGCATCCATCACAACACGGTTGAACTGTTGGGTCCTATACCCTCAGCGATGGAGAAGCGTGCCGGTAAATATCGCGCTCAACTATTAGTTTCCAGTAGCAGTAGACGATATCTTCATCAAGCGCTTGCCTCGGCAGTCCAGATAGCAGAGAAGTCGCCCAGCGCTCGATCGGTGCGTTGGTCTGTTGATGTGGATCCGTTCGATTTGTTTTAGGAGATACGAGCAAGCGTACTCCACTTATTCCGCGAGAATTAGCGTTCCATCTTCTTGCCGCATCTGAATACCGTTACAATAACGCCACTTCATCTCGTTGATACCGACACATGGCCAAGGACTTTGCTAAACGTGCCGCCACACACGCACCGACTAACAATGATAGTGGCGGTGGCGTAAAAATCACCTGGTTCGCCAGTGGTATGCTGGCGGGTGTGTTTGTCTCATTTCTTTTTTATCTCTGGCAGTTTGTACCAGAAGATCATGCCGCCGCAGTTGACAAGCCCACGGCCCAGGTGATTTCTGACAAAGAGATTGTTGAGATGGATTATGATTTCTATGACCTCTTCCCCAGTGCAGAAGTCCCCATTGTTGAGGAGTACACAACGTCCGGGGAAAAAGTCGTCGTAGAAGAAGACTTTGACTATTGGTTACAGGCAGGGTCCTTCAGAAATAAAGAAGATGCAGATCGCCTTCGGGGTAGTTTGATTTTGCAAGGTCTTGAAGTGTTTGTCAGGCCAGTAGAGCAAGCCAGCGGCGGCTGGCACCGGGTTATGGTGGGCCCATTTGACACTAAGCTCGAGCTTAATCGTACTCGCAATACCCTTGCAGAAGCCAACATCGAGTCGATTCAACTCAGAGTCAAACGGTAGCTTGAAATATCAGGTACCAGTCCCCACATCCTTGTTTTAGCGCCAAGCGGAAAAGGATACTCTAAGTGGAGCAATTCAGAGGCACCACCATATTGTCTGTGCGCCGGGCTGGTTCCGTCGTCATCGGCGGCGATGGTCAGGTCACAATGGGTAATACCATAGTGAAGGGCAATGCCCGCAAGGTACGTCGCCTGTACAAAGATCAGGTTCTGGCCGGTTTTGCTGGCGGCACCGCTGACGCTTTCACCCTGTTCGAACGCTTTGAGGGCCAACTCGAGAAACATCAAGGCCATCTCACTCGCGCGGCCGTAGAACTTGCCAAAGACTGGCGTACGGATCGTGCCCTAAGAAAATTAGAAGCGCTGCTGGCCGTTGCCGATAAGGAAACATCATTGGTGATTACGGGTAATGGTGACGTGATTGAACCGGAGGGCGGTATTATTGCGATCGGCTCTGGCGGCCCTTTTGCTGAATCTGCAGCGCGAGCGTTGGCTCAGAATACTGACATGTCAGCGCGCGATATTGTCGAAAAAAGTCTCACCATCGCTGGTGATATTTGTATCTACACGAACCACAATCGTACCATCGAAGAAATCAAACTAGGCTGAGATCCACACCTATGTCGAACATGACCCCCAGGGAAATTGTCCACGAGTTGGACAAACACATTATTGGTCAAAGCGACGCCAAGCGGGCAGTGGCTGTCGCTCTGCGCAATCGCTGGCGCCGTCTGCAGTTAGATGAAACCCTACGCGGTGAAATTTCACCCAAAAATATTCTGATGATTGGGCCGACGGGTGTTGGTAAAACCGAGATCGCCAGACGCCTCGCTAAACTTGCCGCTGCTCCCTTTGTCAAAGTCGAGGCCACCAAGTTTACCGAAGTGGGCTATGTCGGTCGCGATGTAGAGTCCATTGTTCGAGATCTCATTGAAGCATCTCTCAAGTTACTTCGTGAGAAGAAGATCAAAGATGCGCGACCTAGAGCTATTGAGGCAGCTGAAGAGCGCGTTCTCGATGCGCTTCTGCCCCCTGCTCGCTCAGAAGATTCGGTTGGAGACCGCAACAACTCAACGACACGCCAGGTATTTCGCAAGAAGTTGCGCGAGGGTGATTTGGACGACAAAGAAATCAGCATTGATGTACAGCCGCCTTCCATGGGCGTCGAGATCATGGCACCACCCGGTATGGAAGAAATGACCAGCCAATTGCAGAACATGTTCTCTTCAATGAATCCCGGCAAGTCAAAGCCTAAAACATTAAACGTCAAAGAAGCCTTTAAACTGCTAACAGACGAAGAAGCCGCTAAACTCATCAACGAAGACGAGCTAAAGACTCAAGCGGTCGAAGCGGTCGAGCAAACCGGAATCGTATTTATTGATGAAATTGATAAGGTCACCAAGCGTGCTGACCACGGCGGTGGCGCCGACGTTTCCCGGGAAGGTGTGCAGCGCGATCTATTGCCCCTGATCGAAGGTTGCAACGTGCAAACCAAATACGGCTGGATCAAGACCGACCATATTCTATTTATTGCGTCCGGTGCTTTTCACTTGAGCAAGCCATCGGATCTGATTCCAGAATTGCAGGGTCGACTGCCGATCCGAGTGGAGTTATCAGCACTAGAGATAGAGGATTTCGTCCGCATCCTGACGGAACCGGATGCGTCACTGATCAAACAGTATCAAGCCTTGCTAGGCACCGAGGATTTAAACGTCACATTTACCGAAGATGGCATTCAGCGAGTCGCAGAAATCGCCTGGCAAGTCAATGAGCAGACCGAAAATATCGGTGCACGCCGCCTGCACACTGTGATGGAAAGACTACTGGAAGACATCAGCTTCTCCGCTGGCGATACTCTGGAAAGCGATGCCGTTATCATCGATAAATCTTACGTTGATTCTCAGCTCGAAAGCCTCGCTGGAGATGAAGACCTACGACGCTATATCCTCTAGAATAACTCGATGATTCCAGCAGACGTCAAACTACATCAAATCTCCGGCATTCTAGAACTCGGCTATGAAGATGGCACCATCTTTAATCTCTCCGCCGAGTACCTTCGAGTGCATTCTCCGTCCGCAGAAGTTCAGGGGCACTCGAGAGAGCAAGCAGTCCTCCAGTTCGGTAAAAAGATGGTCAAGATTGCCGATATTATTCCCCAGGGACACTACGCCATTCGGATTCATTTTTCTGACAACCATGATAGCGGCATCTTTAGTTGGGCGTACTTACACGAACTGGGAAGCCATCAAGACAGGCTCTGGAGCGAGTATCTGGCAAATCTAGAGAAGGCCGGTAAAACTCGCGAGCCCCAGTTTATCGCCGTCGGTCAGTAACCCATGGCCAAACTGTACTTTTACTATTCGGCTATGAATGCTGGCAAATCGACGTCCCTCCTGCAATCTAGCTACAACTACCAAGAACGCGGTATGCGCACATTTCTACTCACCCCAGAAATCGATGCTCGCTTCGAGGTTGGCAAAATTACCTCCAGAATTGGCCTTGAGGCAACAGCCGCAACGTTCAACCGCAACAGCAATCTATTTGCGATGGTCACAGCCGAAGAGTCAGCGGCGGATCTCGGCTGTGTGATGGTCGATGAAGCACAGTTTTTAACCCGCACCCAGGTCCAACAACTCAGCCAGATCTGTGACGAATGCAGCATTCCGGTACTAACTTACGGCTTGCGCACCGATTTTATGGGTGAGCCATTTGAAGGCAGCAAATACTTACTCGCCTGGGCTGATAACCTGAAAGAAATCAAAGCAATTTGCCATTGCGGCAGAAAAGCCACCATGGTGCTACGCCTAGACGAAAGCGGCGCAGTTGCTGAAGCCGGCGATCAAATCGAGATTGGCGGCAACGATCGCTATGTTTCCGTATGCAGACAACACTTCTTCAAAAAAAAAGCTCACGCTTGAGCGACAACGCCTCAGGCACGGCAAATTAATTATCCCAATGCAGGTTCGACCACGTAGAATACCGATATGAGCGACGACAAAACCACCCATTTCGGTTTCAAACAGGTTCCCATTGCCGAAAAAGCAAAGCATGTGGCCGGTGTCTTCAGTGCCGTGGCGGAAAAATATGACTTGATGAATGATGTCATGTCGCTTGGTAGCCATCGCCTGATGAAACAGTTCGCAGTAGAACTGACCGCCGCGCGTAAGGGCCATACCATCTTAGATCTAGCGGGCGGCACTGGCGACCTAACTGCCAGGTTGTCACCACTCGTAGGCGATGCAGGTCAGGTCATCCTGTGTGACATCAATCGAGCAATGCTCCACGAAGGCCGTGACCGAATGTTGGATCGAGGTCTGGTGCAAAATATCCAATACGTTCAAGGCGATGCTGAGAAGCTGCCTTTCCCTGATGATCACGTGAACGCCATTACCATCGCGTTTGGTTTGCGCAACGTCACGCGAAAAGAAGATGCGCTGAAATCTATGTTACGTGTCCTAAAGCCCGGTGGTCGTCTGGTCATATTGGAGTTTTCTACACCACAAAATTCAATCGTTAAGTCGGGTTTCGATCGTTTCGCGGGTCTCTGGCCAAAAATCGGCAAGTCCCTGGTGAAAGACGCAGACAGCTACCGGTACCTGGTAGAGTCCATCAAGATGCACCCAGACCAGGAAACATTGAAAGGAATGATGGAGCAAGCTGGCTTTGTAAAGTGCCAGTACCACAACATGCTGAGCGGTATTGCAGCCATTCACGTCGGCAGAAAGCAGCGAGGCTAACGTGGGTCGTCTGCGCTTTCTTAGAATTATTCTGGTCGCCTGCAAATATCGGCTCGACCGCCTCTTGCCGAAAGAACACATACCTTTTTGGGCACGCGTACTGTTAGCGCCACTCAAGCTTGTCCCTACACCCAAGGCTGATCCAGCGGCTGCAATCAGACTGACCTTTGAAGAACTGGGCCCTGTGTTCGTCAAGTTCGGCCAGATATTGTCGACAAGGCGTGATCTATTCGAAGGGGATGTCGCAGACGAGCTACAAAAGCTCCAAGATCAGGTTCCACCCTTTCCTGGCGATCAGGCGCGAGCGCTGATTGAGATAAGCCTCGGGGCGCCAATTGACGAATTGTTCGATGACTTCGATGAGGTACCTCTCGCATCAGCGTCGGTCGCACAAGTACATACCGGCAAACTAAAGAGCGGCGACGACATCGTGGTGAAAATCATTCGTCCCGGCATTGAAAAAGTAATTCGTCAAGATATCGATCTGATGTACCGGCTCGCACGTTTGTTGCTCGCCTTCTGGGGAGATGCCAAACGTCTCCATCCTGTACAGATCGTCAAGGATTACGAACGCACAATTCTCGATGAACTAAATCTGCAACTAGAAGCGGCCAACACCAACAAGCTGCGTGAGAACTGGCTGGATTCCGGCAAACTGTACGTGCCAAAAGTCTACTTTGACTATAGTCGCGAAAACGTCATGGTAAGCGAGCGTATCTATGGCATTTCCTCTGCAAAGATCGAAGAACTCAGGGCGAGTGGCGTCAACATGCAAAAGCTCGCCCACCTGGGCGTTGAGATCTTTTTTACCCAGGTATTTGAGGACAACTTCTTCCACGCGGATATGCACCCAGGCAATGTCTTTATTGACCCCGCCGATCTTGAGAATCCAACTTATATCGGCCTCGATTGCGCCATAATTGGCTCGTTAACAGAAGACGATAAATCTTATCTCGCGCGCAACCTGCTGGCATTTTTTCATCAGGATTATCATGAGGTCGCCCGCCTTCATGTTGAAAGTGGTTGGGTGCCCATGGACACGGACATCAGAGAGTTCGAAAGCGTGATTCGTTCTGTGTGCGAGCCTATATTCCAAAAGCCAATTAGTGAGATTAGTTTTGGCCGGGTATTGATGAGCCTATTCCAGACAGCACGACGCTTCGATATGGAAGTGCAACCGCAGCTAGTGCTGCTACAAAAAACCTTGCTAAACATCGAAGGTATGGGCCGCCAAATCTATCCAGAACTGGATCTGTGGCAAACCGCAGCACCCTACATGGAAAACTGGATGCGGGATAGAATGGGTTTTGCTGGTTTTATGCGTCAGTTCGGCAGAACTGCACCGCAACTGGTATCGCAGTTACCAGAACTGCCTAAACTTGCCATGAGCGCCCTGACTGAAATCCACAATCTCGGCGAGCACAATCGGCAGCAAACCAGACTGCTCGGCGAACTTAATCGCACCTTAATGACGCAAACTAAGAATCAACGCTACTCTCGCCTGGGTGGCTATGCCCTGATCGCCGCTCTATTGGGCACCTTGTTGCCATTAAGTGGTGTCGCAAGCCAGGGTGACGCGCTAATTGGTGCGTCCTTACTGGGCAGCCTGGGTATCTACTGGCTGTTTATCAAACCCTGACATGCTATTCTCGCAACCCTTTTTCTGGGCGCACAGGAGCCTATAAATGGCTGACTGGCTCGATGACATTGCCTTTAACGCAGACGGTCTGGTGCCGGCGATCGCGCTGGACGCCGAGCAACACGACGTGCTGATGATGGCATGGATGAACCGGGACTCCCTCACCGAAACCGCCCGAACCGGCGTTGCGACTTACTGGTCTAGATCCAGAGGAAAATTGTGGCGCAAAGGTGAAAGCTCCGGGCACACACAACTGGTCCAGGAACTCCGCCTGGACTGCGACGGTGATGTGATAACATTACTCGTGCAGCAGATAGGCGGCATCGCCTGCCATACGGGGCGCCGATCATGCTTCTATCGCAAACTGCAGGACGGCGTCTGGCAAACCGTGGATCCTGTCATCAAGTCACCAGAGGACATCTATTCAAATGACTGATGTACTAGCCAAACTCTATGACGTCATTCAGAAACGTCGCGGAGATGACCCCAGGTCTTCCTATGTCGCCTCCCTGCACGAGCGTGGTATTAACAAAATCCTGGAAAAAATTGGCGAAGAAGCCACCGAAACAATTATTGCTGCCAAAGATGGCGACAAAGCGGAAGTGATTAAAGAAACTGCGGACCTTTGGTTTCACTCACTCGTCATGCTGAGCCATCTAGATATTAATCAGCAAGAAGTAATGGCGGAATTAGAAAGTCGATTTGGAACATCTGGTTTGACCGAAAAGGCAAACCGAAACTAGCGGAGGTATCTCATGTCTTTTGGCGTAACTGAACTCATCATCATCGCGGTCATCGTGCTATTACTGTTTGGCACATCTAAACTGAAAAATATGGGCTCCGATCTGGGCTCTGCTATTAAGGGCTTTAAGTCTGCTGTGACAGATGATGAAAAACCCGCAGAACTGGAAGCTGACGAGCCAGCACCAGTCCCAAAATCAGAAACGGACGTAAAAGGAGCATCAGAAGAGCCCATTGTAAAGAAGGAAGAATCCTAAACTCCGATGTTTGATATTGGTTTTCCGGAGCTGATGCTGATCAGCGTAGTAGCTCTACTCGTCATCGGCCCCGAGCGGTTGCCAGAGACCATTCGTGGCATCATGCTTTGGCTAGGCAGAATTCGCCGCGCATTCACCAATATCAAGAGTGAGCTTGAACAAGAAATCGGCGTCGATGAAATTCGTCGCCAGCTCCACAACGAAACGATCATGAAGGACATCAAGGAATCAAAAGAAAAGATTTCTGACGCGCTAAAAGAAGCCGACCAGTCTGTCGACGAGTTCAAGCACTCGATTAATGAATCCGTTCATACTGCAAAAACAGATTCCGCAAAAATAGATACGGTAAAAATTGAACCATCAAAGCCAAAGCTAACTAGCGAAGGCGAAATCAGCGCACCTAAACCAACAACAACCACAACAGATGACACAACCAACGGCATGACAAAACGATGAGCCAGAACGGCCCACCAGTTGACGAGGGCCAACCACTGGTTGAGCATCTCTTAGAGCTCAGAACCCGCCTACTACACAGCATTCTGGCGATATTGATTGTTTTCGCCCCATTGTTCTATTTCGCGAACGACATTTACATTTTTATTTCCGAACCGCTACGCAAATTTTTGCCAGAAGGCACCAGCATGATCGCGACGGAGGTCGCATCACCGTTCCTCACACCATTCAAGTTAACACTGGTATTAGCCATCTTTATCTCGATCCCCTTTATCCTGCATCAACTCTGGAGTTTCATCGCCCCAGGCTTGTACGGGAATGAAAAGCGCATCGCCATGCCGCTACTCGTTTCATCGGTATTACTGTTTTATGGCGGTATCGCGTTCGCGTTCTATGTCGTATTTCCGCTCGTCTTCGGCTTTTTCACCAGCGCTGCACCGGAAGGCGTCACCGTGATGACCGACATCAACCGGTATCTAGATTTTGTTTTAAAGCTGTTTTTCGCTTTCGGCATTGCCTTCGAAATTCCAATTGCAACGGTACTGCTGGTCTGGACCGGCGCAACCACGATTGAGAATCTGCGCAGGAAGCGCCCTTATGTCATTGTTGGTTGCTTCATCGTGGGGATGCTACTCACACCACCTGACGTGATTTCTCAAATGTTGCTGGCCATACCAATGTGGATTTTGTTCGAGGCTGGTATTTTATTCGCTCTGATGATTCGCAAGGCGCCAGAGTCGGCTTCCTAGCTGTTTTGTTACTCATTACGCGCTCAGCAAAAACGTTACAGGCCCATCATTCAAGAGACTAACCGCCATATCGGCACCAAACTGGCCAGTGGCAATTTGCCCCAGTCGGATCCGTGCTTCTGTTACAAAACCCTCGTAGATCAATTCTGCAGTAGCGGGGGTTGCTGCGGATGAGAAAGAAGGCCGCAGACCTTTTTGAGTGTCTGCCGCGAGAGTGAATTGCGATACCACCAACAGCTCACCACTGACATCCAGCAAGCTGTGATTCATGTGGCCATCGTCATCGGGAAATATTCTGTAGTTCAGAACTTTGTGCAACAACTTGTCGGATATCGCTTTGCTGTCGTGTTTTTCGACGCCGAGAAAGAGCAAGATGCCAGCGTCTATCTTGCCAACGACTTCACCTTCAACCACGACATTGGCGTGCTTGACCCGCTGGATTAATCCTTGCACTGCAGAGTTACTGGTTAAAAGCCAAAATCAGATTCGAAGCGAAGTGCCATGTCGCGGGTTGCCCTAATCAGCGCGTCTATAAGCGCTGGCTCGGTTGCCGAGTGACCCGCCTCACGCACAATATACAACTGAGAAATAGGCCAGGCTTCATGTAGGTCATAAGCATTAACGAGTGGACAGAGCATGTCGTAGCGTCCATGCACGATGATACCTGGAATTTCTGAAATCGAATCGATGTTTTCAAGCAGTTGGTTGTCGCTAAGAAAACAACCCTGGCTGAAATAATGCGCACCGAGTAGCGCCCGTGCCGTGGCTCGATGGGGATCACTGAAGTGTTTCACCAAACGTGCATTGGGATGCATGCTGGAACAATCAGCTTCCCACCGTGACCAGGCTTTAACAGCACTCATACGCGCCAATTCATCACTGCCGGTGATTCGTTTAGCATAGGCTTCGACCAGGTTATGCTGTTCTGCCTCAGGAATTGGCGCAGTGAAATCTTCCCAATGATCGGGGTAGAACCGGCTAGCGCCTTCTTGATACACCCAATCGATGTCTGACTGGCGACCGAGAAATATACCGCGTAAAACCAATGCTAAAACATGATCCGGGTGAACCTCGGCGTAAGCGACGCTAAGCATCGAACCCCAGCCGCCACCAAACAACATCCACTGATCAATTTTTAGAAACTTGCGCACCTTTTCCATATCTTCAATCAGGTGCGGCAACGTGTTGTTTTTAGTTTCAGCAGCGGGCTTGGATCGACCTGATCCACGCTGATCAAAGAGAATGATGCGGTACTTTTCTGGATTAAAGAAACAACGACTGTCGTATTCGCAACCAGATCCAGGACCACCGTGCACAAAGACAACTGGAATGCCCTCTAGCGTGCCGCTCTCATCAACATAAATTTGATGGGTATCGTCAACATCCACCATGTGGCGGGCAAAAGGCTTGATTTCCGGATACAGTGGCAGCATGTTGTTCCTTATTTACCAATAGGTTAACAAGTCGATCGGCTTAAGCTCGTACTCTAGCCTAATTCCGTTAGGATTTAGGCTACCGCACCACGACCCGCGCGTTTGCGTTCGTTTTCTGTCAGCAGCTTTTTGCGAATACGAATGCTCGTCGGCGTGACTTCAACCAGTTCGTCATCCTCGATAAACTCGATGGCTTGCTCGAGCGTATGCCGAATACGCGCATTCAGGATAATACTTTCGTCTGTTCCAGAGGCACGCACGTTGGTCAACTGCTTGCCTTTTAAAGGGTTAACGACAAGATCGTTCCCGCGAGTATGCAAACCGATGACCTGACCTTCATAAATTTCTTGATTGGGTTCAATGAACATTCGACCACGAGCCTGCAAATTAAACAGCGCAAACGCCAGACACTTGCCACTCGCCATACTCACGAGTACACCATTGGCCCGACCTGCCATGTCCGCACTGACAATATCGCCATAGTGCGAGTAAGTGCTGGTCATGATGCCTGTACCCGAGGTCACGGTCAGAAATTCAGAGCGGAAACCAATCAAACCACGGCTCGGAGCAATGTATTCCAATCGAACTCTACCTTTGCCATCGGGCATCAGGTTGCTCAATGTCGCCTTGCGACGGCCCATTTCTTCCATTGCGCCACCTTGATGCTGTTCTTCAACATCCAGCAACACATCTTCGAATGGCTCTTGCAGTTTACCGTTGTCGCCTTCTTTCAGAATAACTTCTGGTCGCGACACACCCAGCTCAAACCCCTCGCGGCGCATGTTTTCAATCAGTACCGACAAGTGCAGTTCACCACGGCCGGAGACCTTAAAACGATCCGAGTGCTCAGTGGGTTCAACTCGCAGCGCGACGTTGTGAATGAGCTCACGCTCAAGTCGATCTTTAATATTACGACTGGTGACAAACTTGCCTTCTTTCCCAGCAAAAGGAGAGGTATTGACCTGGAATGTCATCGAGATGGTTGGCTCATCGACTATTAGCGGCGGTAAAGCTTCAGGATGAGCGGGATCACAAATCGTATCTGAAATCTTCAGACCTTCAATACCGGTCACGCAAACAATGTTACCTGCCTCGGCTGTACTGACTTCAACACGCTCAAGGCCCTGATATCCCATGACTTGCATGATCTTGCCTTTACGCTTCTCGCCATCGCTGCCAACAATCACGACTTGCTCACCTTTAGAGACTCTGCCGCGGGCAATTCTGCCGAGACCGATTACTCCAACATAGCTGTTGTAGTCCAGCGCACTGATTTGCATCTGCAAAGGCGCATCAGGTTCAACCTTGGGTTCGGGGACGTGATCAAGAATCGTCTGCATCAAACAACTCATGTCATCTTCAATCGCGTCCATAGAGAGGCCAGCACGACCTTCGATAGCAGATCCGTAAACCACGGGAAAATCCAACTGCTTGTCATTCGCCCCTAACTGATCAAATAATTCAAAAACCTCATCCACAACCCAGTCTGGTCGTGCGCCTTCACGGTCAATCTTATTCACCATCAAAATTGGGTTTAGGCCATTAGCAAACGCCTTGCTGGTCACAAAGCGCGTCTGGGGCATTGGGCCATCTACCGCATCAACAATCAGTAACACAGAGTCCACCATGGACAGAATCCGCTCGACTTCGCCACCGAAGTCCGCGTGTCCGGGCGTATCGACAATGTTAATGTGGTGGCCATGCCAATCCAGCGCAGTGTTCTTGGCAAGAATGGTGATACCGCGTTCTTTCTCGATTTCGTTAGAGTCCATCAGGCGCTCGACCTGTTCCTCACCACGCTGCAACGCACCTGCCTGTTGCAGGATCTTGTCGATCAAAGTGGTTTTGCCATGGTCAACGTGCGCGATAATGGCGATATTTCGCAGCTTTTGGGTCATAAGTGGGGTCTCACGTGAAGCGCGGCATTATACCTATCCAGCCCCACGGTTAAAGGAGAATTTGACCACCATTTACTCTAAACCCCCTTATCATCCGCGCCGCCGACAATTCCTTACGAATATTTACGAGGCAGATCATGAAATTGAGGCCACAATGGTCATCCACCCATGGTCTCCAAAAAATCTGACCGAACGGTCCAATATGGTGCAATAATACCGCAATAATTCGATTTTGGTGCGTAAAATCAGCGCCAAAAACCATTAGATCGAACGGAATCAACGGTTTATATTTATCAGGTGATGGCATATTCTTTGCTCCTTTTTCGTAACTCGATTAAAAAACCGCACCAAAACGAACCTACTGCAAAACGAACCTACCGGAGGACCCGTTAATGTCAGAGAAAACTCTGAAGATGATCAAAGATACCGACGCTAAGTGGGTGGATCTCAGATTCACAGACCCGCGTGGTAAAGAACAACACGTCACTAACAATGCAACCAAAATCGATGCAGACTTTTTCGAAGACGGTGCGATGTTCGACGGTTCCTCAATCGCCGGTTGGAAGGCTATTAATGAATCCGACATGATTCTGATGCCCGATGACTCGACCGCCGTACTTGACCCTTTCACAGAAGAATCCACGGTCAATCTACGCTGTGACATCGTTGAACCGAGTACCCTACAGGGTTACGAGCGAGATCCACGTTCAATAGCCAAGCGCGCTGAAGCTTATCTGACGACAACGGGCATAGCGGACACGGCTTACTTTGGCCCAGAGCCTGAGTTTTTCATTTTCGATGACATCAAATATAAATCCGACATGAGCGGTGCGATGTATCAGATCGAGTCAGAAGAAGCCGCGTGGATGACCGGTTCACACACCGAGGGTGGCAACCTGGGGCACAAGCCGGGCGTCAAAGGCGGTTACTTCCCTGTTCCTCCCGTCGATTCTCTGGTCGATATTCGAAACTCAATGTGCGCCGCGATGGAAGCTATGGGTCTTGATGTGGAACTGCACCACCACGAGGTGGGTACCGCAGGGCAGTGTGAAATTGGCGTGACCTTTAACACGCTGACCAAAAAAGCTGACGAAGTGCAGATTTACAAATACTGTGTGCTGAATGTCGCCCACGCCTACGGTAAAACTGCGACATTTATGCCCAAACCATTGGTCGGCGACAACGGTAATGGTATGCATTGCCACCAGTCGCTGTGGAAAGATGGCACTAACCTGTTTGCAGGTGAAGGCTATGGCAACCTGTCACAGGATGCTAAGTGGTACATCGGTGGCATTATCAAACACGCAAGAGCAATCAATGCGTTTTCTAACGCGTCGACCAACTCTTACAAGCGTCTGGTACCGGGCTTTGAAGCACCGTTAATGCTTGTCTACTCAGCACGCAATCGATCTGCTTCTATTCGAATTCCATACGTACAAGGCGGCAGCCCTAAAGGTGTCCGAGTTGAAGTTCGATTCGGCGATCCAACAGCTAACCCCTACCTCATGTTCTCGTCCATGATGATGGCGGGCCTTGATGGTATAAAGAACAAAATTGAGCCTGTCGGCCCACTCGATAAAGACTTGTACGACCTGCCCGCAGAAGAACTTAAAGATCTTCCTACGGTATGTTCGTCACTTGAGATGGCCCTTGACGAACTCGACGCAGACCGCGAGTTTTTGACCGAAGGTGATGTCTTCACCAATTCCCAGATCGATGGCTATATTGACCTGAAAATGGAAGAAGTGACCCGGATGCGCATGACGCCGCACCCAATCGAGTTCGAAATGTACTATTCCACCTAACAGCATCGCTTACCGCAGCTGTTTACCTAAAACCCCGGTCAATTGATCGGGGTTTTTGTTTTTATGCGTCGACTGTTTTTAAGTGACAGCTATTTTTATATGACAGCTACTTTTATGTGAGAATAAGGTCTGAAGGAGGATTTATGTTTCGCTTGATGCTTTTAATGATGTTCACCATTGCCAGTCTGTGGCCAACTTTCGCGACCAGCGCTGAGAATACCGTTTTTAAATCACGGGACGCCCAGGGCAATACGGTGTTTAGCGACCAGGCCTCGGAAGAAGCCGAAGAGATCGTCATCAAAGCGCCACAGACCTTTAAAGCACAACCAACCAGCGGGCTTTTTAAGCCTAGCAAGCCAGCGCCTGAAGTTGAGATAGGGCCTGCTTATAAGAGCCTGCGCATTGTCAGCCCTGAAAACGATGTCGCTGTTCGTAACAACGCAGGCAACCTAATCGTCAGTTTTGAACTCGATCCGGTCCTACAGCCCAATCACAGCCTTCAGTTGATGTTAGACGGTAAACTCCACAGCGAAAAAAAATCGGCAGGACCCATTTCCCTCGCCAATCTAGATAGAGGCACTCATCAACTGCAGGCACAGATCGTTGAAGATGAGTCCGGAGATGTGCTCCAGTCCAGTAATTCAGTCTCCACCACTATCCTAAGAGTTTCCATCATTCCCCGCGCCAACTAGGTTCGCGCTCTAGATGGACGCGCTATTATGGTGCAATAATGCCATGCATCCCCTACACTAGTTCTCTAGGGCCCGCATTTTTAATGCTTTTCGATTGTGGTTTGGTTTTTGCTTATCTGATTCAGACCTCGCCCTTTTACGCACAATGCTGAAACAAGGTGAGAGGAAGCGCTCACGAACCATTAACGTCTTCCAATTGCCGGTGTAATCGAACCATGAGACAAGACATCATTAACCACCTCAATATCTGCATCCTGGAGCTAGACGACCAACTCCGCCTGCTGTTTCTGAATGCCGCTGCAGAAAACCTCTTGGAGGTGTCTGGCAACCAGGCCCGAGACCAACATATCGGTGATGTTTTCCAGTTAGCGAATGAGTTAGAGAGCATTCTGTTAGACGCCTTGACGACCCAACAAACCTTTACCGGGCGCAAGATTAAGTTCGAACTGATCAGCAGCCATATCATTACCTGCGATTACTTTATTACGCCCGTTCGGACCAAAGAAGGCTCAAAGATTATCGTTGAACTCTACCCCCTGGACCGCTATCTGAAAATCGACCGGAATGAAAACATCTCCAACCAGCAACAGGTCACCCGCCAGATGATTCGTGGCCTGGCCCATGAGATTAAGAATCCATTAGGCGGCATTCGCGGTTCGGCACAGCTTTTGGAGCGTGAATTACCGACCGATGATTTGCGCGCTTATACGGAAATTATTGTTGATGAGACGGATAGGTTAACCGCGCTGGTGGACCGACTACTTGGCCCGAGTTCATTACCACATCCGTCCCCAACCAACATTCATGAGGTTCTAGAACGGGTTCGTACGCTGATTGAACTCGAATCCGACCCGAATTTAGAAATCCAAACCGACTATGACCCGAGCATCCCCGAAGTCAGCATCGACTCCGAGTTGATGGTGCAGGTGGTCCTCAATATTGCACGCAACGCCATGCAGGCGTTGGAAGATAACAGCTGCCAGTGCTTAACCTTTGTCACGCGGGTCGATCGGTTATTTACGATTGGCGCGACTCAACACAAGTTGGTCGCAAAAATCGACATCATCGATAACGGCCCCGGCGTTCCCGACGAAGTAAGAGAGCATTTGTTTTACCCAATGATTACTAGCCGCTCTGATGGCACTGGACTTGGGCTATCGGTCGCACAATCTATTGTGCACCAGCACCAGGGCCGGATAGAGTTTGAAAGTCGACCGGGCAACACTGTTTTTTCAATTTTTCTCCCACTGGAGTCATGATCATGAATTCTGCAAGCAATGTCTGGGTAGTGGACGACGAGCGGTCGATTCGCTGGGTCCTAGAAAAGGCACTCAGTCAAGCTGGCATGCAGGTCACATGTTATGAAACAGGTGAACCGCTACTGGCTGACATCGACCACAACCCGCCTGATGCCATCATTACCGATATCCGTATGCCTGGCATCGACGGCCTTGCTCTACTAGAGCGAATCAAAGCTGGACACCCCGAGTTACCGGTCATAATCATGACCGCTCACTCTGATCTGGACAGCGCAGTTTCCTCGATCCAGGGCGGTGCATTTGAATATATTCCAAAACCTTTTGAAGTCGATGAAGCAGTCGCTGTCGTTCGCCGCGCAATTGAGCACAAGAAACAAAATGAGGTGGTGGTACCACGTCAGGCGCAGATTATCGATTCAGAAATTATCGGTAAAGCACCTGCCATGCAGGAAGTTTTCCGCGCGATCGGTCGCCTATCAAAATCCAATGTGACCGTTTTAATCAATGGTCAGTCCGGCACAGGTAAAGAGCTAGTTGCACAGGCTTTGCATAAACATAGCCCTAGAGAGGGACGAACATTTATCGCCCTAAATATGGCTGCGATTCCTAACGACCTTATCGAGTCCGAATTGTTCGGCCATGAAAAAGGCGCTTTTACTGGCGCAAATGCCTCGCGCATCGGTCGCTTTGAACAAGCTGAAGGCGGCACTTTGTTCCTGGATGAAATAGGTGACATGCCTTCGGAGGCCCAAACTCGGCTACTCCGGGTATTGTCAGATGGCGAGTACTATCGCGTGGGTGGCCATCAACCGCTCAAGGCAGACGTCAGAATTATCGCCGCGACGCACCAGAATCTTGAACTTCTGGTGGCCGAAAATCGGTTTCGCGAGGATCTCTACCACCGCCTTAATGTTATCCGCATTCACATCCCCACGCTTTCTGAACGCCGCGAAGATATTCCGCTTTTAACCGGCCACTTTCTCGCTCAGGCAGCCGAGGAGTTGAATGAAGATGCAAAACTGCTAAAGCCTGAGACCATGCAGTTTATTACCCACTTACCGTGGCCAGGTAATGTCCGGCAACTCGAGAATTTCTGTCGCTGGATCACCGTGATGGCAACCGGCAACGAGGTTCTTGTCGATGATTTGCCGCCGGAGCTGTTGGAAGACAGAGATCAAACCAGCGACAGTGAGAACTGGGAAAAATCGCTACGAAGCTGGGCTTCGCGCAAGCTGGCCCAGATTAAGCCCGGGGATGAAGGACTTCTCAACACGGCCCTACCGCGTTTCGAAAAAATTATGATTGAGACTGCACTGAAGCAAACCGGCGGCCGCAAGAACGATGCATCGATCTTGTTAGGCTGGGGTAGAAATACTCTGACGCGCAAAATCAATGATCTCGGCCTGGAAGCCAATGAGACCTAACCCGACAGACTGCAGTCGCAACGACCGAGCATTCATTCTTTAATTCTTTCATGAAGAAATCGACGTGACTGCCAGTCTTATTGCTATTTTGTTGATGCCGACCTTCAGTGTCGCCGCTACTGGCGTGTCTGTGACTTACCCAATCTCAGTGGACCTGAGCGGAAATTACACTCAAGCGACGCAAGCCGAAACCTGCACTGTTTATCAGGAATCGCTTCAGGTATCGCTCCAGGCGAAACCACTTGTGAGTCGAATCTCATCGATGACGAGTCTGTTGAATCAAACGGCCAACAAGTCGTTTGGGTCATCCCCATTTAATGGCATCAGACGCACTTTTTTATACCTCACTCATACCTCACGCATACCCTACTGTGGTGGCTTATCAAATTCTCGCTATCATCCAGCCTAAAGAACCAGGCTCGGAATTAAACACGCGGCGCAATGCTCGTGTGATGACCTTTGTGAATAGCGGCAACACAAACGTCCTGCCAAGTGATGGCAAACAATGCAATCCAATCAGTCCCACTGAGTGCTCAGACCTCACCAGCCACCGACTGTACGCAGACAATGAATGGCAGTTAGAACTCCCATTTGATGCCCCCGTGACCTATTCAATCAGGTCATTCGATGGAATTAAGACCCAGGTATTCGCCTAATCCTGGCTTTTCTAAAGCCTGGTGCATTAGTGCGAAACTCAATCTCCGTCCTTGCTTTCAACGTACTTGCTTTCACTCTACTTTACACGCCGACAGCTTCACATCAGCCACGCAGCCGCAGACAAACACTGTAAAGACTGACAAGGCGGTCAAAAACAGCAAAAAGAAAAAGGCTTTTGTACCACCGGGCTTCGAATTTTTACTCGAGCTGTAAACCACTCAGATTGATATTTATTATGGCAGCGCCTATCTGACATCGACCCTGGCAACCTTTACACCTAGCGATATCACATTGCTGGAGCCTGCTTCAGTGGTGAGCAAAACACCCGATCTACTGGATCCTAAACAGATCATCGAATTTTTCACCGGACAACTCAACAGCAACAGCGCTCTGGTTTGCCTGACGCAGAATCAAAGCAATTGCGGAAAACTCAATACCGCGACAACAGAAGTGATTTTCGATCAAAACCGCTTCCGTCTGGATCTGCTTATAGCTCAGGACCTTCTCGCCGTAAGGGATGCTGGTATCGATCCATTTCTACCACCGTCCGATTCTGGCTTGTCGTTGCTGAATGTTTTCTCTGCCACCGTGAATGGTCAGGAAGGTCGGAATGGAAATTACAACATTACAGATTCAACGACGCTCTCTTATCGAGAAAGCCGCCTTGTCGCCATCAGTAATTTGAACGAAAACGAAGATTTGTCTTTTGATACTCTGGCAGTTGAACGAGTGTTTGCCGGTCGTCAGCTGCGGGCCGGAATATTCCGATCTAGTCCTGGTACTCTAGTATTTATTCGCGAATCGGACTTTTTGGCTTTGAGCTTCGGCACGTCTCTCGACACTAGGACCGACCTCAATCAGTCCTCCGGCAACGAGCTACAGATATTTCTTGATACCCGAAGTCGGGTGGATATTCTGAAAGACGGTCGATTGATCAGCACCGACACTTACGACACAGGTAATCAGATCTTAGAGACCTCACGATTATCCGACGGTGCTTACGACATTGTGCTGCAAATTCGAGATAGCTTCGGTAACGTCCGCGAAGAAACACAATTCTACGTAAAATCTAACCGTCTACCACCGCTAGCCGAGACGCAATGGCCGGGATCTTATCCGAGCCGGGGTCAGTCGCCACATCACACGAAACTATGGTGGCGAACTCGGCTTCGTCTCAGACACCGATCAAAGTCTGTTAGAAACCGGCATCTTTCGTCTTGGCCGCAACTACCACATCCGACTCTACATCGCTGTTGGGGCTGACAATGCCAAAGCAGCCAGTATCATTTCTAATTTCAGATTTGGTGGCTTTTCCTTCGGCGCCAGCCTTAGAGAGACCAGATCAGATGCAAACTTTTTCCTAGGCAGCGGGCTCACACAGGCGTCACTCACGGCCTCAAGACCTATTGGCCAAGGCTCCCTTCAATTGAGTGCGAGATACAGTAAGCGGCAAGAATCGACAGAAAAAATTATGGCATACGATACGAATTTCCATCCTTGTCGTTCCATGATCAGGTTATCTCAAAAAACCTACAGCCACGTCGCGACAATGGCGACTGGCAAGTCTTGTTAGGCACACGCATGGCAGTGAAGCACAATATCAGGGGGATAATCGGACTTCTAAGGAGCGGCTAGCAGTGAAATCACCGGCAGCGCACTGCCCCAGAGAGGAGAGCGTATAAAAATCTTCACCGTTCGATGACGTCACGGTGCACGTCACGGCAGCCGTACAGGATCCCAGGCTATCGGCTTCAAAGGAGAAGGTACGATCACTGCAGCTACCAACACTATCGGGTGGCATCAAGCGATTTACCCCTAGCTGCGCACCACTCTCCGCAGCAAGAAATGCCTTTAGACCCAGAATTTCATAGCTCTGGGCTAGCTTGTCAGCCTCCAGCATACGGGCCATCGCGACCGATAATAGCGATACGACCACAATCACAAATATGGCGCCCACCAGGCCTAGTCCATCCTGTTGGTGACGTCCTTTAAGAGTCGATACAGGGATTAGATCACGGCACATTGCGTAAATGCGCCTCATGAGTGACCTCTATAGACTCACCTGCCGCAGAAAACGCCAGGGTGAGCATCACAATCGCGTTGCGGGTGAGCCCGGGCTCAGCAACACTAAACGGTGTTACAGCGCCCGTCAGCTGGTTCACCAGCAGCGCCCGATCGGGTAACGCAGAAGGCAAACCCGCAACAACTGGCTGAACAGCCGCGATGCCATAGTTCGTATAGCGAAACAGATGCTCGCCATCAACGCAGTAACTGACGGGACTATCGACCATATAAAAACGCCGCGTCGGTGAGTGGAAAGGAAATGTGTGGCTACCCACCCAAGTAATCGTACTGACATTATCAGCATCAGGCGCACCAATACTGGCATCGGGCGAGAGTATTGCGGTACTTAGATCGTATACATCATCACCGACAGGATAAATGGCAATACGGCCCGTCTCTGCCGCAAGATCGGTGGACACTCGCACCACGGTCATGACGGTTGAAGCTGATTCAATCGGCGCAGAGAAGTAGGTCCCCGCTACTTCGATCGGCATGTATTCAATACAAGCGCCACTCACCCTGACACTGCCAGGCAACGCCAATCGAAGTTCGCGACTCATTCGATCGACGACAAACCTTGCAGCATTGCCCAATGCCTGACGATCGGACATCTTTAGATATGACTGACTGGACTGACGAATCACTTCGACACCTGCCAAGGAAAGAAGACTCATCAACACGATCACAACTACCAGTTCAATGAGCGTAAACCCGTACCTAAGCCTCATCAGAAATTACCCCGATACACATCAAAGGTTACCGCTGAACCGGAAGGCGGGTGAACCCTGACCAGTATTTTTTTCGCATCCGCAGTACTATCAAGCCCATAAGCTGCCACTTCTGATGCATCACTATAAGTCACTTCTACCTCGACTCGAAATCGATCGTAGCCAAGACGCGGACTGCCTAGAGAATCAAGTGGCGGCTGATCATCTACACCGTGATAGTCATCAACATCATCAAACAGAGCCCGAGTTTCTCCAGCCTCAGCACCAATGATGCCGCAAGGTACACCACCAGCAGAACAAGGGGGCGAACCGCCCTGAGCGCTATTGTCGTCATAGCGTTTGCTGAGTATTTCTTCGATGTAGGCCTGACCGAGCTCAATCACCCTTACTTCGATCATTGAATCCGCACTGTGACTGGCAGAGAATGACAGGGTCATCGTCAGAGGCACAATGGCAATGCCAAGGATCACAATAGTAATAACCAACTCCACTAGAGTGGCACCGGAATGCGGCCTAAACACAGTCGCCATCATGGGCAAACCCGAGCGGTGAGACGCACATCGATCGGTCTCCCGCTAGCACAATACTAACGCCACTGGTGACTGTACCCGCCACACCCCCCAGCGTGACCGCAGAGAGATCTCCCAGACCGTCATACTGTAGATCCAGATCAACACCTGGACCAAGCGTAGACGTAATACCGGCCACCACTTGAATCGACACATTGTCGACATCCGTACTTATCTCGCGCATCAGAGTTGCATCTTGATAAATTTGATATCGCCAGTTGTCCGCCGATTGCGACACGACGAGACGCACCACCAATTGATTGTTGGTAAGAGCAGCGCGTTGGGCCAGACGAGCCTCGCTCAGCAATTGAGATCTAAGTGTCACTGCAGAGAAAGTGTCGGCAGAAAACCACCGACTACTGGTACTCGCCGCGATGATCGCGAGCAGAGCGATCGAAACAACCAGTTCGACGATTGTAAACCCACGACTGCTCGACTTCGCCATTCTGAACGACACATCACGAACGACACGCAATCTTAGCGCTTCGATATCGTTACGCTGCTATTACGGTAATGTCACAGTGGCTTGCGTGATCCCGCCTGTTTCCGTGTCGTAACTTAGCGTCGGCACTACCGCATTATTGGCGGAACTTGCTGCAGTGTAATAGTACAGGCAGTCATCCGAGTCTTCATGGGTAGCGAAATCTGTCGTCACATCGACCACAGCAGCTTCATCCGCTACGACAGAAATGGATGGCGCACCCGTTTGAAGCACGTTGGTGAAGACTGCCCCACAGTCCGCATCATTCACAACATCATCAGCTGTGCCTGAATTGTCCACCAAACCATAGGGATAACCCTCAGGCGTGGTTCGCAGATCACCGAATTCGGCAATCTGGACACTTGCAGCGGGTTGGCCTTCTGCGATCCACTGAGCATGGTAAAGCGACATACCCGTCTGCATCCCACCATAAACGCCAGCAACAACCGAGTCATGAGCCTCGTCGGTCACATCCATAAATCGCGGCAAAGCGGTCGCAGCCAGAATGCCAAGTAATATAATAACCACCACCAATTCAATGATGGTAAAACCTGATTGATTCTTCATCGATTGGTTCTTCATCGGTTCCTTCTCCAATAGATCATAAGCGTGCCCAGCACATTGCTTCACGCTCCTTCCTTTAGTCTAGACAAGTACGGCTAGCGTGCAGCTTAGAGAATAGAAGCATTGTGAATAAAAAACGCGGTAATACTATTTAAAGGTTCTAACGACTTTGGCGCCGCTGCCTAATTCGCTGCGGCTGCCTAATTCGCTGCGGCGCTAGATAAATCCCAAAGTGGTAGAAAGACGCCGAGGGCAAGCACCAGCAGCATAGCGCCTATGCCAATGATCAAGATGGGTTCAATGGCGTCCGCCAAACCCTTCAGTTCATAGTCAACTTCCTGCTCATAAAACTCAGCAGCCTCACCCAACATTTCATCCATCGCCCCAGTTTCCTCGCCGACGCTAATCATTTGTAGTACTAGAGGCGTGAATAGCTCTGAACTTAGGGCGGACTGCAAAAAACTCCCCCCCCGTTCGATGTGTTGACGCATATCCCGAATCTTGACTGACATATAGTCGTTGCCAAGCGCCTGACTGACAATATGCAGACCCTGAACAATGGGTAAACCCGACCGTAAGATCATCGAAAAAGACCGACAAAAGCGGCCGAGGTGAATACGCTCGAACAGCGAACCGATGATGGGCAGCTTTAACTTCCAGCGATGCCATTGCAGACGCCCTTCCGGTCTTCGTACCCAACCTCTAACCAATGTGACAACGGCTAGCGCGAAAAATAGCAGTACGTACCAATAGGACACCACAAAGTTCGAGAAGCCGACCAGCAATTGTGTTTGCCAGGGCAAGTCAGCACCCAGCTTTTCGAACACCCCAGAGAAAGCTGGGATAACGAATATATTGATGATCAGAAGACCCACGCTCATCGCCACCAGCACAAAGGTGGGATAGCGAGTCGCAGACTTGATTCGTTTGATAGTCTCTCTCTCTAACTCTAGATAGGTTGCGATCTGAGCAAATGCCTCATCCAGACGGCCGCTGTTTTCGCCCACATGAATGATCGCGATATAGAGATCAGAGAATACATTTTTCTGCCTTGCCATCGCTTTAGACAGAGGCTGGCCAGCTTCTAAATCGCTTTGAATGGCTTCTATGACACGGCGCAAGGATACATTCACGCAGGATTCTGCCAATCCGCTCAACGCTCGAATCATAGGGATCCCTGCTTTTGACAAGCTATACATCTGCCGACTGAACAGAATCTGATCTTCAAGCTTAACGCCGGGTTCGAACCATTGTTGCCAGTCAATCACTCGCCCATGAGTTGCTTTCACCTCCTTAATAGAAATTGGCGTCAAGCCAGTCTGCATTAATTCGTTGGCAGCATTTTCCTCATTGGCAGCTTCAAGAGTACCCTGCACCGTGGCACCGCCCTGTTCACGACAGATATAATGATAGGCTGTCACTAGATACGCTCAATAAGCGATGGCTTCTTAGGGTAAGGTGCACGCGACGCTGAAACACCGCGTTCTTGCTCTTCCATTTGCTCCGCCACTCGCTCGACCTCTTCCAGTGTGGTTAGACCTTGTAACGCATAATCCAATGCGCTCTTATAAAGCGGTCGATAACCCTCATCTTTCTGGGCAAGTTCTAAAAACAGGGCATGATCTTGATCACGAATTGCGGCACTCATCTCGGCATTGATAATGAGCAGCTCGAAGATACCAATTCTGCCGCTATAGCCGGTTTTATTACAGCGTGAACAACCCGCCCCTTTTTTTAACCGTTTGGGATTGAGGTTGTCAGCTTGATTCTTCTCAATGACCCAATTAAGTTCCGTTGGATCAGGGTCGTAGTCTGTCAAACAGTGATTGCAGTTTTTCCGAATGAGTCGTTGCGCCAGCACGGCCTTTAACGCCGAAGCTACCAAATAGCTTTCAGCACCCATATCCACAAGCCGATGGGTGGCTGACATCGCATCATTGGTATGCAAGGTCGAGAACACCAGGTGACCTGTCATCGAGGCTCGCAGGGCAATCTCTGCAGACTCCGCGTCTCGAATTTCGCCTATGAGTAACACATCTGGGTCCTGGCGTAGCGCAACTCGCAAGACACTCGCAAAGTCGAGTCCTATATCATTCTTGATCTGTACTTGGTTGATCCGTGGCAGTCGATATTCAACAGGATCCTCGGCAGTAATAATTTTTCGCTCGGAGGTATTTAGATGCGAGAGTGCGCCGTAAAGCGTGGTGGTTTTACCACTACCAGTGGGGCCTGTGACCAACACAAGTCCGTGAGGCTTATGAATCACTCGGCGGAACTCACTCAAAATTGCCGGCGGCATACCCACGCTATTGAGATCTGTGAGCTGGTTGGATTGGTCGAGTAGTCGCATCACCACAGCTTCACCATACTGCAAAGGCATCGTCGACAATCGAACATCGATATTTCTATCTTTTACTTTGATGCTGAACCGGCCATCTTGAGGTAACCGTTTCTCGGCGATATTGAGGCTCGACAACAACTTCAATCTGAGCACCAACGCTGCAGCGACGCGGTTTTCTTTCATCACCTGTTCGTGAAGTACGCCATCGACACGGTTACGAATGCGCAATTCGTTTTCGCCAGGTTCGATATGAATGTCTGACGCCTTAATCTGCACCGCGTCCTCGAATATAGAGCGAAGTAATTTTACAACCGGTGCGTCTTCGCCATCCGTTGACAGGGCACCAATATCAAACACTTCCGTTTCTTCGCCAAGTTCTTCTTCAAGCTCTTCGGCGAAACTCGCAATCTCCTCAGTGCGGCGATAGATAACATCCAGCGCATTCAACAACTCGCCTTCGCGCACCACTGCCTGCTGCACATTTTTTTTCAACGCGCGAGACAGTTCATCTACGGCAAAGATATCCATGGGGTCGATCATGCCGACGACGAACTCGTCACCTTCTTCTCTTAAGACAATCGCACGAAAACGACGCGCCATCGTTTCTGGCAAGCGCCTTACTAAAGATATATCAAAGTCAAAATGCTTTAGATCGACAAAGGGTATCGATAATTGTTGAGATAACAGGTTTAGCAGCTGATCTTCATCTACAAAACCTAAATCTGTGAGCACTCGACCTAACCTCTGGCCGCTGAGTTTTTGTTCAGCGAGCGCCATAATCAACTGAGGCTCAGAAATCGCGCCAGACTGAACCAGCAAATCGCCAATTCTGACTTTTTTATTTTCAGTCACCGGGCATCTCCATCGCGTAGATTCTACGCAAACTATCTAATGTATCTGCCTGCTCATCTCCCAGGCCACTCACTACCGGGCGGACCAAAATGACAAGCTCGCTGCGCTCGATTTCGTCTCGCTCCTGTGAAAACCCTTTACCCACTAAAGGCAAACGACTTATGCCGGGTAATCCTGCTTTCAAACGTCGACTGGTGTTCTGCATCAGGCCACCAATAACGATCACCTGACGATTTTTCGCTCGAACAATACTGTCACTCTCGCGAATGGTGCTAAGTGCGAGCGGCAGCGTCACGATATCATCACCAATCGTCACCACCTTGTTTTGGTCCGTCACCTGACTAACCGTCGGATGAATATGTAAGATGACATCACCATCACGACTGATCTGAGGTGTCACATCTAGCGCGATGCCAGAAAAGAAAGGTGTAAGCGTCACGCTAGGCGTGGTTGTCGTACTGGTACCCGTTGTGGTGGTCGACGTGACATTCGTCACAAAAAACTCATCGGTACCAACCTTAATAACCGCTTTCTGATTATTGATAGTCGCAATCCGCGGACTGGACAGCACCTTCACTTCGCCCTGACTTTCCAGCAGGCTAATAATACCGGTGAAGTCTTGCAACGAAAGTGTTGTTGTAAACACCCCGTTGATGCCAGCGGGATTACTGACGCTACTGCCCCCTATGCCAATCTCGACACTGCCACCCTTTGCGCCGCCAATAGTATCGAGCGCCTGCCAGTCAATTCCCCGCTCAAACCGTTCAGACAGGACCACTTCAAGAATCTTTGCTTCCAGAACGACCTGGCGTTGCAAAGAAATTTCTGACGCTCGCAAGAAACGCCTAACCGCAACCAATTCACTGCGCAGCGCTTTGACAACAATGACGCCTGCCTGCTCCATCACGATGACTTGGCGACCCTCTTCACCCGCTGTTAGTGACTCAATCGCCACCCGAAGGTTACGCCACACATCAACAGAATTTTCTGTCGTGACCCGAGAACCAACGACTTCAGTACTTTGTTGATTCGTGCTGGTAGATTGACCGTCAACGTCAGTGCCACCCTGGGCACCCGCATCCTTAATACTGCCAGCACTGACCCTCATATCGGAGCTACCCTTACGTAACAACGAGACATAATCCATGGTGAAAACTTCTGTTTGAAGTACGTCAGGCATGACCCGAATCAAATTCCCGCTCACTTCCAGGTGCAAGTGGTAGACATCACGCAAAATTTCCAACACATCCACAACAGTGACGCTACTCAGATTCAAAGTCACAGTACCCGCAACATCCGGATGCACCACAATATTGAATGGACTATCAACAACCAGCCCTGTTAGAAACATTTTGATGGGCGTCTCTTCAACTGACACATCAAATCGAGGCGCTGCAACCGTCTCAACGAGTGGCGTTTCAACCTGCTGCAAAGGAGCAACTGTTTGCTGCTCGCCGCTCTGCTCGCCGCTCTGCTCGATCTCCGCCTGCAGGGCAAGCACATTTTCCTGGAACTCATTTTGATTCGGGCGAGACGATGCACACCCGGACAAGAAAAGTGCGAAGAGCACTAAAGTCCAACTAGGAGCCCAGTTAAGAGTCCTCTTAAAAGTCCGTTTATTGGGTTTGAAACCGTCCATGACTATACTCCTAACCAGGCGCTGTCGGTGCTTAGAGTCTGCAGTTGCAGCTCCATGACACTTTCGCCTTTTTTGTTTGTTTCGAGTCGCACCGATTGCCACAGCAACTTCCAGGGTTGTTGTTCGATCGCTATCAGGTAGCGACGCAGCGTATGAAAGTCTCCGCGTAGTTGAAGCTGAATTCCGTGCCTAAATAGCTGCAATTCGCTGTCAGAACCCAAATCAAGCTCAGACTCAATCATTGCCACAGGCGGCAGATTCTTCAGCGACACAAGATGAACCGCGTCGCGCTCTAGTAGCGACTGCAGCAGTGCGGGCATTTGCTGGGCTGGCACTAGCGTCGACGTATAAGACTTGACTTTTTGTCTCTCTGTGGCGAGTTGCTGTGTGAAGGCATTCACTTCTACCTCCATCAGCGCGTGACGAGTCTGTATGGGGGATTCAACTTCTAGTAGTCGCTCTTGGCGCTGGATACTCGTTTTCATGTTTTTTAGTCGCGATGTTTCAGCTTCCCGGTTGTCGAGTAACGGATCAAGCAGAAAAATTTGTAACATCGAAACTAAAAATGCGATGACGGTAGCACCGAACAATAGCCGCTCTCGTAGAGAGAGGACTTCTAGTCGATCAATATAGACACTACAATAGGTAACGAAATTCACGACTCGTCGTCCCCCTGAAGTAGGGTAAGGGAGGAGACCTCAAAATCGAGTTCGCCATCTTTTTCAGTGATATTAATTGTTTCGAAAGCCATGCTGTCAAACGCCGCTTCAGAGCCTAGCCTGGCGATGTAAATGGGCAACGATGTTGGCCGAAGCACCTTGCCTGCCATGAAAAAATGTCTGCCTCGATGTATCAGTTCAAATTTCTCAATGGCCACACCCTGAACGTGCTGACGCGCGAGTCCAGTCATCGCGTCGGAAAACCCTGTCATATTGTTAAAGGCAGGGTCTTGTAAGTTTTTTACCAGCACATGCAAGCGGCGTTTTTGAAAGTGCAACTCTGCTAAACGTGCCTCGAGTGGCGCCAGATCCAATTGTTGATCGTCTATTTTTTTCGCATCAATTCTTCGCTGCAACACCTTATTCTGCTGTTGTGCAACGACGAGTTTTGCTTGCAGTCCCTGGCCAGAACTATAGAGGTACAGTGCCGCAGCAAAATAGCCTATCAGGATGACGACTGAGACCGCTGCGATACCCAACAATGCTTTCGGCCGTGGCTTTAGCGGCTCAAGCTTGGCGTAAAAGTTAATCTGTTGTTTCACGCGACACGGCCCTCACGCAAGCTTCCACCGCAGGCCGCAGCAACTGCTCCAAAACAAATACTTTGTAGGTCACCGGTTAAGGGCTCTTTGAACGAGAAGGAATCATTCAAATCCAGTGGGTGGACGCTAAGATCCAAGTGACCACGCAAATGTTCGTCGAAAAAGTTTTGATTGAGCCGGGTCGGTGCCAAAAAAATATTCCTAATCGCCCCTTTACCCAGTTGGCTATCATAGAAATCCAGGCAACGCTGCACATCCAGCAGCAGCTCATCCATAACTTGATGACGATTTTCTTCGGTGGCGGTTTCGAGAGCAGACACACCGGAATTGATACTACGAGTTAAGTACAAATCACCACCATCGATCAAATTGATCGTGCTATTCGCACTGCGCAGTCTAAGAAGTGCTGCTCCGCCGCGGTCGTCGTGCAAACGGTTCAGCAACGCAAGGTCGGCAAGTTCACTGATAGTGATACCGAGCAGCGTGATGGGTAACTCGCGCAATTGCGCCACAATGTCTTCAAGTAGGCTTTTGTCAGTCGCAAATGCATAAACTTTTTTCTGATTGCCGCGATAAGCATCCTCGGGTACAGCGAATGCATCAACAATCAGATCCTTCAACGGCGTTTCAACCAGATCTTTGATTTTCCAGCGCACAGCCTCACTCAACTCATCATCTTCGACCTCTGGCCGGTCAACGAAATAGACGGCGTACATGGTTGGATGCAGCACCACTTGAGCATCCACACGCTGATCACCGAGCGCCTCAATCCAGTTCCTAAGTTCATCGCGATTGCTCTCAAGCGATCCCTCAAAGTAACGACAGTCGACCTTGTCCTTGCCACCGGCCTTATCCTTGATTAGGTAAGCCGCCGCAACGCCGAATGGACTGACTTCCAGACCAAGACTACCGGGTATAGATTTTCTAAAGAGTCGTTTCACAACTCACCTCAATTTAAAGCACACGGGCACCCTATCGAACCTCGGAGGAGTGATAGAATTTCCCTTCTATCAAAAAGTGTAGTCCAAGGGCAGCTTTTAGCTCGTGGCCAATAAGGTAAAAACTATGGTGAAGGCGGTTAACGAGTGATTCACGTCGGTTTGTTCGAACCTGAAATCCCACCCAACACAGGCAATATTATCCGCCTCTGCGCCAATACAGGCGCCAGCCTGCATTTGGTGGAGCCGCTGGGGTTTGAACTGGACGACAAACGCCTGCGTCGGGCGGGGCTCGATTACCATGAATGGGCGGCAGTGAAGCGTTACCCAGATCTGGATAGTCTTCTAAGTATCATCACTGGGCGGGTATTTGGCATGACAACGAAAGGCACGCAGACGTACACAGACGTACAATTTGAAGCAGAGGATTTGTTGCTTTTTGGACCAGAAACACGGGGCCTGCCAGAACACATTCTGTCTGCCTTGCCGGCACAGCAGCGGCTTCGAATTCCCATGCAAGCGGGTAGCCGCAGCCTGAATCTATCCAATTCTGCCGCGGTCCTCGTTTACGAGGCCTGGCGACAAACGGAATTCCGCGGTGCTAGCTAGGCTTCTAGTTAAGACTAGTGAGTCGCTTCTTGCTGTTGGCGACGAGTTTGCTCATAAATCGCATCAAAATTGACCGGCGCTAGCATCAGCGGAGGAAAACTGCCCTTGATGACCAGATTGTCGATGGCTTCGCGGGCATAGGGAAACAAAACACTGGGACAGAATGCACCCAGCGTTTGGAGCATGGCTTCTGGCTCCAAACCTTTGACAAGAAAGATGCCTGCCTGCTGAACTTCAGTGAGATAAACCACCTCATCATTGTCACTGCGGGCAGTAATCGTCACCTGTATCACGACTTCATACAGATCATCTTCAATCTTATTGTGACTGGAATTGAGCTCCATGTTCACTTTCGGCTGCCATTGGGAGCGGAAGATTTCAGGCGCACGGGGAGATTCAAAAGACGCATCTTTGACAAAAATTCTCTGCAGCGCGAATTGCGCGCCGGTTTGTGGATTCGTGGCTGGTTCTTGTTCGCTCATGTTAATTCCTGATTACTAAGTGCTAACGGATACCCTGCAAGAGAGCGTCCAATTTCCCTTCGCGTTCGAGCATAAACAGCTCATCACAACCACCTACATGGGTGTCACCTACCCATATTTGCGGCACCGTATGACGGCCAGCTTTGGCCATCATTTCTCGACGCTTGTCCGGATCGCTGTCGACAGCAATTTCCTCAAATGCCACTTGCTTGTGATCCAATAGGGATTTCGCTCGCACGCAGTAAGGACAAAACCGGGTGGTGTACATCAGTACCGAATTGTTCGCTTTAGTGTCTATAGTCATGGCTAACTCTTAACGATCGGGAGTCCGGAGGCATTCCATTCAGCCATCCCACCAGACAAACGTCGTACGTTTTCAAAACCAAGCGCCTTAAGTTTTTTACCCGCAGCACTCGAGTGTTGGCCCATTTTGCACACCAGAACGACAGGTTTGTCAGCCTTTAGCTCTGAAACACGCTGATCAAGACTGCCTAAAGGGATGTGAATGGCACCAGATATATGTCCCAACCCAAAGTCTTTCTTGTCACGGACGTCAACAATCACCGCGTCATCGTGGTTGACCATTTTGACCAGTTTTGACGTGTTAACGGTTGCACCACCCTGCTTTCCCTCATTAATAAGGAAGGCCACCAGTAGGAAAACAAAGGTACCCACAAGGATTGGATGGTTTACGATGAACTCAAAGATTTGCTCGATCATTTAGCGCATTTATATCGGGGAAAAATAAGAGGCGCAGTATACACAAAATTGTTCTCGCCAGCCTATTCCCGATATCGGTAAAATTGGCCCCTTAATTCCTCTAGAGTCATCCATGTCAGCAAAAACGTCAGCAAAAACGCCTCATGTTCTCATCATTCTGGACGGTTGGGGGCATCGAGAAGACGCCGATGCCAATGCGATTGCTCTGGCGAATACGCCTAATTGGGATAATCTCTGGGAAAACCGGCCGCATTGTCTGATTTCCGGGTCGGGGCTGGACGTAGGCCTACCCGCCGGGCAAATGGGCAATTCTGAGGTCGGGCACATGAATCTTGGCGCCGGCAGAGTGGTCGATCAAGATTTTACCCGCATTACAAAATCCATTGGAGACGGCAGTTTTTACACAAACCCCACCCTCGCCGGACTCGCCACCAATCTCAAACAAACCGGCAAGTCACTCCATATTTTTGGCCTATTGTCACCGGGGGGCGTGCACAGTCACGAGGATCATATCCATGCAGCCGTAGATCTAGCATTTAAAGCCGGTGTTAGAAGGGTCTACGTCCACGCCTTCCTGGATGGGCGCGATGTTCCGCCGCGATCAGCCAAAGACTCCATTGCCCGCCTACAGAAACATATCCAGGACAATGGCGAAGGCGGGATCGCCACCATCATCGGCCGCTACTTTGCCATGGACCGAGACAATCGCTGGGATCGCGTTGAAGCAGCCTACAAGCTGCTCACCACCGGCGAGGCTGCTTATCAATTTGCCGACCCAGTCACGGCGCTTGATGCTGCCTACGCCAGGGATGAATCAGATGAATTTGTTCAAGCCACGGCAATCCAAACCAATGGCGCCAGCATAAAAATGGCAGAAGGTGATGCTGTACTCTTTATGAACTTCAGATCAGACCGGGCCAGAGAAATTAGTCGCGCGTTCACAGAAGCTGATTTCAATGGATTTGAGCGAACTACCCGGCCCGCCCTATCGGCTTATGTCACCCTGACACAATACGCTACGGATATTGACGCTGAAGTGGCATATGCACCCGCGAATATGAAAAATAGTATCGGCGAGTACATTGCGAATCAACAATTGACCCAGCTTCGAATTGCGGAGACTGAAAAATACGCGCATGTCACTTTCTTCTTCTCGGGCGGCCAGGAAACGCCCTTTATCGGCGAGGATCGAACCCTGGTGCCATCACCGCAGGTGGCAACCTATGATCTGCAGCCAGAAATGAGCGCGCCAGAACTTACCGAAAAATTCTGTGCTGCCATCGAGAGCGGCCAATACGATCTCATCGTGTGCAACTATGCCAACGGCGACATGGTCGGACATACCGGTGATCTTCAAGCGGCAATGAAAGCAGTTGAGTGCGTTGACAACTGCCTCAAACGGATTATCTCTTCGCTCGAACTGACCGGTGGTCAATGCCTCATCACGGCGGACCATGGTAATGTTGAACAGATGAGCGACCACCAAACCGGACAGGCCCACACCGCCCACACCAGCGAACTGGTGCCATTGATTTATGTGGGCGGCAAAGCATTGAATTTAAGACAACAGGGCGGCACGTTAAGTGACGTGTCACCGACGCTGCTCGATTTGATGTCACTCGCCCAACCAGCCGAGATGACGGGTGAATCTCTATGCGAATGGCAAACTCAACAGGCAGCAAGCTCATGAAAGTCATACTGATCCTATTGTCAGTTTTTTACGCCACGGTGCTATTTTCCGCAGAAACGGGGGATGCCGCAGAAGTCCAGGATCCGGCTCAATTGCAAAAAGAGCTGGAAGCGCTCGAGGCTGAAATTCAAAAATTCAGAGACATGCTGGAACGAACCCACGGAGAACGGTCTGATTTAGAGTCTTCGCTCGAAGCCAACGAGAAAGACATCAACCAGATCCTCAATCGTATTAACTCGATAGAAACCGATTTAGAGAAAGGCGGCGACAAGTTGTCATCTCTTTCTGGCGAGAAAAAAAATCTCGACCAGCAAAAAATTTCCCAACAGGGTCAGATCGCGCTACAAATTCGCGCCGCCTATGAGTTGGGCCAACAACCTTACCTCAAAGTACTTCTAAACCAGGAAGACCCGCAAAAAGTCGAGCGAATGCTGACCTACTTTTCCCATATTACCAATGCCCGCCGGACAGAAATTGCCGCCTACGAATCGACCATCATCCAATTGGCCAACCTGAGCCAGTTGATCGAGCAACAAAATCAAATTCTATTGGACAAAAAAGTGCAACTTCAGACCGAACAAAGCGGTCTACTTAAGGCAAGAAAGGACAAAGAGCAGGTGCTCGTAATGCTTAATCAAGAAATTAAATCCGCTGACAACGAGTTAGAACTGCGCATCGCGGACCGCCAACGGCTGGACGATCTACTAGCCCGGATCACCACAGGCATTGCCAACCTGGCATCGCAGGCCGACACACGGCCCTTCGCCCAAATGCAGGGGGATTTGTATTTGCCAGTGGCAGGTCGCGTGACTCAAAGCTTTGGTTCGAGACGCGCGGACGGCAAATTGCGCTGGAACGGTTTGCTGATCGAAGCCCGTGAAGGCGATCCAGTCCATGCGGTGCACTATGGACGCGTTGTTTTTTCTGATTGGCTACGTGGGTTTGGTTTACTGATGATCGTCAGTCATGGCGATGGATATATGTCCTTGTACGGCCATAATCAGGTACTCTACCGCGAGACAGGTGACTGGGTTGCCGCAGGTGAAGCGGTCGCCAGCGTCGGCAATACCGGCGGCCAGACCGGATATGGTCTATATTTTGAAATTCGCTCTGCGGGTAAACCATTCGACCCGCAACTCTGGTGTCAGACAAGATCCAGGGCGCGGGCAGCATGACCGCAATATGTCCCAATATGACAGAGGTACCACATGAATTGCTCCAGAATTAATCGCACGACTCACACTGGTCGAATTGCTGGGTTTTTGTTGGGCGTGATGATGAGTAGCCATGGCTTTGCCTCTGACACGCCGGAAAAAGAAGAAACGCTAGCACCTAGATTACCGCTCAACGAGCTGCGGGTTTTTGCCGAGGTGTTTGATCGAATCAGCGATGCCTATGTAGAAGAGATTGACGACCGTACCCTGTTAGAAAACGCGATCAAAGGCATGCTTTCGCAGTTAGATCCTCACTCTGCTTATCTGGATGTCGATACCTTTTCTGACTTGCAAGAAGATACCACCGGCAATTACGGCGGCATTGGCCTCGAAGTAACGATGGATGGCGGATTTCTCCGCGTTATCTCACCAATGGACGGTACGCCTGCGGAGCGAGAAGGTATCCAGGCCGGCGACCTCATCTTGGAGTTGAACAATACGCCAATCAAGGGCATGTCGTTGAACGATGCTATCGCCAATATGCGCGGCGCGCCTGGCAGTGAAATATCCATGACCATCGTTCGTGAAGGCAACCCCACACCAAAAGAAGTGACACTTATTCGGGAAGCCATAAAAGTCGCCAGCGTTCGCTCCAACTTATTGGAGGATGATTACGGCTATATTCGTATCGCTCAGTTCCAAAGCGGCACTGGCCCCGAGGTCGAAAAGGCCGTCGAAGAGATGCAAGAGAATGGCAAACTTAACGGTTTGATTCTAGATCTACGCAATAACCCAGGCGGTGTCCTCCGATCCGCCGTTGCGGTCTCAGACATATTTATTAGTGAAGGTCTCATCGTCTATACCAGCGGCCGACTCGCAAATTCGGATTTGAGATTCAGTGCCACAACCCCCGATGCTACGGGTGGGGTACCCATGGTCGTACTGGTCAACGAAGGCAGTGCTTCCGCTTCTGAAATCGTCGCTGGAGCATTACAAGATCACAGCCGGGCCGTTGTTATGGGCGTGAGTACCTTTGGTAAAGGATCAGTGCAAACCGTGTTGCCGCTCAATAATGAAAAAGCCATCAAGCTAACCACAGCACTCTATTTTACGCCAAATGGCCGCTCTATTCAGGCTGAGGGCATTGTTCCTGACATCTGGGTCGACCGTAGTACTGTGACCAAAATCAAAAGTAACCCATTCCGCATTAAAGAGCGCGATCTAGCTAAGCATCTCGAGAACGGCAATATCGCCTCGAAAGATAAATCAAAAACCCCATCGATAGACCCATCAACAGACCTAGCAAAAGATCAATCTAAAGACCAGAACCAGCAGGAAAAGAAAAAAGATAAGGTTGTCGATCTTGCCAGCACCGACTACCAACTTAATGAAGCGTTAACCTTGCTCAAGGGCTTCAAGATATTAAACAGCCAGGCAAAACCCCAGGGCTAGGCAGTTGATCGATCACCCTATCAGGTTCGCGGTTGTCCTATTAACCAGTCTACTGGTGCACGTTTACGCCTCTTATGCTTCGGGCGGGGAGGTTAACGCACATGTCGCCATTATCATCGATGATCTGGGACACAATCAAAAACGCGGCGAGGCGTTTATTCACCTACCTGCGCCGCTCACCTTCGCAGTTTTGCCTCATACCTTGTACGCCAAAACGATTGCCAGAGCAGCACACGAGGCGGATAGAGAAGTCATCGTGCATTTGCCTATGGCCAATGTTGCCAACACGCCCATCGGGCCTGGTGGTCTAACGGCAAACTTACCCAGAGTAGAATTTATGACCGTTTTGGACGCCGCCATTCGTGGCGTTCCTTATGCCAGCGGCATCAACAATCATACAGGGAGTTATTTGACTCAACAGCACCTGCAAATGGGTTGGTTGATGACCAACATGAAAGAGCGAGGCTTTTTCTTTGTTGATTCTCGCACCACCGCCAAATCGGTTGCGCTAAAAGTTGCGGAACAACATGATGTATTTGCGTCGAGCAGAGACATTTTCCTAGACAACGACCGCAACCCTGCTGCGATCGACGCGGCTTTTCAACACATGATTTCAAAGGCGAAAGAGGATGGCACGGCTATCGCGATCGGTCACCCTTACCCAGAAACACTTCGCTATTTGCAAACCGCACTACCAGCTTTACAAGCGGCCGGCATAGAAATTGTACCCGCCTCCAGCTTGATCGCGATTCGACTCAGCCAACATCGCGCTGCATTGGCTGCGGCAGCCGCAGACTAGTTATTTTTTGTGTAACGAATCGCTTCCGCTAGATCGAGCGTTCCTTCATAAATAGCACGCCCCGTGATCACGCCAGAGATACCGCCATTCACTTGTTTATCAGCATCCAGCAACGCTTCGATATCGTTCATATCCGTCACGCCACCAGAGGCAATAACAGGTGCCGAAATGCTTTCAGCCAAGTCTTTAGTGGCTTTGAGATTAACGCCACCCATCATACCGTCCTTGCCAATATCGGTGTAGACAATCGATTCAATCCCATCGGCCTGGAACAACATCGCAAGGCTTTTGACGCTAATATCAGTGACTTCTTTCCAACCGTTCTTGGCGACCATACCGTGTAAGCCGTCAAGGCCGACGATAATGTGGCCCGGGAATCTTTTGCACATCTCGCCAACAAATTCAGGCTCATCAACCGCTTTAGTGCCAATAATTACATAGTCGACGCCGGCTTCCAGATAACCTTCTATGATTTCAGCTGAGCGAATACCACCGCCCAGTTGAATAATTAGCTCCGGATGATTTTTAGCAATCTGCTTGATGGCAGCCTGATTAACGGGCCTACCTTCAAAGGCTCCATCAAGATCAACCAGATGAAGTCGTTCAGCGCCTTCTGACACCCAGCGACCTGCCGTACCGACCGGGTCATCGGAATAAGTCGTGGACTTGTCTAATTGCCCCTGCTTGAGATTAACAACCTTGCCACCCTTAAAATCGATGGCGGGAATTATTTCCACTACAGGGTTCCCTTCGTCGATGGCATTTTATTCGCCATGCGCGGGTCTGGCGTGATCGCCATTCGCAGCGCTCGCCCGAAGGCCTTAAAAACAGTTTCAATCTGGTGGTGGACATTTTCGCCACGCAAAGTATCCACATGTAGGGTGACATTTGCATGATTGACGAAACCTTGGAAGAACTCATGAAACAGGTCCACGTCAAAGTCACCAACGTGTGAACGTGTAAAACCCACATGGAACTCAAGTCCCGGTCGACCCGAAAAATCGATAACAACCCTGGATAAAGCTTCATCTAACGGCACATAGGCGTGCCCATAACGCTGCAGCCCTGTTTTATCGCCCACCGCTTTAGCCATAGCCTGGCCAAGCGTGATACCAATATCTTCAACCGTGTGATGGGCGTCAATTTGCAGGTCACCGTCGGCTTTGACATTAATATCAATCATGCCGTGGCGAGCAATTTGATCCATCATGTGATCAAGAAATGGCAAGCCGGTATCAAACTGACCATGGCCTTCACCGTCTAGATTCAGTTCGACGCTAATTTTGGTTTCAAGCGTATCGCGTTGCACACTTGCAATTCTTTGTTTGAGATCAGTCATGAAGGAAATTGTGTCCCGGCCACTGTCAGCCATTAAAGGCCTGCCACTAAAAACGAAACATTATACGCGAAAAACATAGATGGAAAACCATCAGAATATGACAGCGCCATTTGGCAGGTAACGATTATCAGTATTGTCTTTAATCCAGCGTTTCAGCTCTGCACCAAAACTGCCCCGCCGTTTCATAATTCTGGCAAGATAAATGACGGGTGAAGTTTGTCCTGCATCCCAATTCGGCAGTTTCATTTCCGCTAGTGTAAAAAAACGGATGAGCAATTCCAAGGCCGTATCATCAAGACTCGCCGCCTCAGCCCATTGGGCTTCAGCCAGCTTCATTAAGCTTGAATCGGACTTCTGCATGATATCGGGCAATTCTGAGGCGATCGCCTCGAGATCCATTCCCTCGAGTACGGCCAAATACTGGGCGAGCTTTTCTCCACTGACGGAAACTGGCTTGGCAGGCTCCCAGACACCAATAGTCATACCTTTTCCTGACTTAGAATTTGAATCAACATGATGCACGGCCAACGAGCGCACATGCAACTTTATTCAGTAACCTACCTTAGGGCGATTCCGCTAGGATATGGGAGCTTGTCAAATATCAGAGGAAGAGAACGCCGGATGCCGCAATTCAAGATAATCCCCTCTCGGGAAAAGATTCTCGTTCGTATTCCCGACTATGCCGTCGACATCGAGCCGATTAAACACACCGTGACCATTTCCTATAATGACACCGTGATTGCTGAATCTGATGCGGCGCTGTTGATTCGAGAAACCAGGCACGCAGATGTGGTTTATCTACCCAGGTCAGCCATGGTATCGGACTACTTCACCCCTACCGATCACTCGACCTATTGCCCTTTTAAAGGCAATGCCAATTACTGGCGGTTGAACATAGAGAGTGTAACCGAGGAAAATATTGTCTGGAGCTACGAGAAACCTTACGCGGAAGTTGCCCGCCTCAAAGATTACATCTCGTTTTATCCCGACCGAACAGAAATTTCCGTCAACGCCTAGCCCGTCGCGACATGCGGGTCCGCCTGCAACCCTCGAACCAGTTTGCCTGGCAATGCACCCGTGGCGACACCATTTTCAAAGATGACTTCACCGGCTTTAATAGTGACGGATATACCATCCGCGTCCTGGAGAAAACGTTTACCACCCGCCGGTAAGTCGAACACAATATGAGGGGTTTTCAGCTTCAACGCGTCCAGGTCGATAATATTGATGTCGGCCTTGTAGCCCTCGGAAATTAGCCCTCGGTCATACATGGAGTAGAGCTCAGCAGGCTGTCTCGTTAGCAGGTGGATCGCTTTGGCCAACTCAATCTGGCCCAGATCCTTAACCCACTTGGTGAGCACATAAAGATTAGCGCTGGTATCACAGATAGACCCCACATGGGCGCCACCATCGCCAAGTGCACTCACGGTATAGGGATGGACGAGCAACTGAGGGATCACATCTTCGGCAAAGTTGGCCGCCGGGATATACACCAGCGTTTGGCCTTCATTTTCAAGGAAGTAGTCATACAGCCAAGAATCAGGATGCTCACCGACAGCTTTCGCCCGAGCGGCCACAGAAGTATCTAACGCAGGGAAATACTCGATTGGCTCTTCCAGCGGATACATCTTATCGAACTTGCTGTTAAATATTTTGACGAAAATATGTGGGTTGTCATTTTTTTCCGCCAGTATCTGCGCCTTCACTTCGGGATCACGAAGCTGCGCCAATTTCTCAGCTGCAGGCAAGTCTTCCAGAGCAACATAGGTCGGTCGATGATAGTAAGGGGTCATCGATGCCGGATGGCCCATCATCATACCAACCGGACGAGACAACACCTGGCCACGAATGTCCAACCCTACCGCTTGAGCCTCTTCCAACATACGCAATTGTTGCTGCCAAAGTTCTGGCTGCAATTCCATTTGCAGTAACGTAAATGTACCCTTTGCACCGGTTTTTTCGCTGGTGTGACGCAGTATTTCAAACTCGTCAGCAGGGTCTTCCCAGTCAGAAATAAACTGGAAGACATGGCCAGCCTCTCCCGATAAGACCTCGCCCAATTGCTTTAGTTCTTCTGTTGCAGCCTTGAAGGTCGGCACAAAATCGCCAGTGCTACTTCGATGTACCAGAGTTCTAGAGGTAGAGAAACCGACACCACCCGCATCCACACTTTGCTTGAGAAGGATTTTCATTTGTTCAATATCATCTGCTGTCGCGGGTTCTCGATTCACACCCCGCTCGCCCATCACAAAAACGCGAAGTGGTCCGTGAGGGACCAACGCCGCCAAATCAATATCATGGGGCTGGCTATCAATCACGTCCAAATAGTCAGCAAACGATTCCCAGTTCCAGGTGAGCCCCTCATTCATTGCTGACTCGGGAATTTCCTCTACACCTTCCATCAATTTGATCAACACATCGCGATCTGCCTCACGGCACGGTGCAAAGCCGACACCGCAATTACCCATGACAACCGTTGTCGTACCTAAACTGGAGGAAGGCTTCAGGTGCACGTCCCAGGTCGCTTGACCATCATAGTGGGTATGCACATCGACAAATCCGGGGGTTACCATTTTGCCTGTCGCATCAATCTCACGGGTGCCTTCACCTTCAATGTGTTCAGCGACGGCAACAATCTTGCCCGCTCGAATACCAACATCAACCTGTTGAGCAGGAGAGCCGGACCCGTCAAAAACATTGCCGTGGCGAATAATTAAATCAAACTGTGACATCACGCGGAGCCTAGCAATTATTGGGGCACCACTTTGGCCAATTTCAACGATCTTTTCAATAGGCTTTTCAGTGGGCTTTTTCAATTGGTCTTTTCAGTGGAAAAGCGCAGATCGACGCTATAACATCGTATGGGTAGGCGGGTGTAGTTCAATGGTAGAACTCCAGCTTCCCAAGCTGATCACGTGGGTTCGATTCCCATCACCCGCTCCAATTCATTCGTCTTGAGTGAATCGCCGCGCGTCAATCGCCTCGTGCAATAATAGCTTTAGCTTCTTCACGGATTTTTTCAGGATCATTCAGATAACCCGTTGCAATAGCCTGGATGAAACGTGCTTGTCGGTTCTTCTCGAGATGCACGCTAATTCTGGCCCGCACAATTCCCGGTGACGGAGGTTTAGTGATGTAGTCAACTGCTCCGGCACGAAAACCAACTTCTTCATTGTGGCGATCATCCATCGAGGTCACGAAGATGACCGGGATGCTGGCCGTAAGCGGGTCTTTGCGTAAATGCTGACACACTTCAATGCCATTCATTTCCGGCATGACCATATCCAGCAAGATCAGGTCCGGTCGTTTACTGCGTGCAATCTCCAGCGCAGCCGCACCGGATTTTGCGGTTAACACGATGTACTCGTCTCCGAGCATCCTTTCCATCACCTTGATTACCGTTGCCTGATCATCAACAACGAGCACCGTCGCTCTTCTTGTAGTCACTACAAAAACCCTCGATTCGCCGTCTTTCAAGCATAACCGGCAGCCTTTCGAAAAACTATCCGCATTATGCCAAATCGGCTAGTTTGTCCGAGATAGAAAAAGACAGCAGTAAGCCCCAACGATTAACGAGCTAGCCACGAACAACAAGTGCGGCAAAAACTAACGGCAGTTGGTATCGCTATAAGCGACAAAAGTTCAAGGCGCACGGCTTTGAAGTACAACGTCCCCAATATCCACCGATGAATCAGAAAAGTCGTTAACCCATCACCCTTTCTAGCAGTGAAGTACTAGCACTGCGTCAGATCAACTCAATGCGCTGCAGGGAACAAGGACCGAACAGACTGAGCTGAACCCTGGACCGATGCCACGAATGAGACACTCACCTGACGGACACCGGCACTACTGTCGCTTTGTTGGACCAACTGGATGATATCCTGAGTAACCGTTTTAGTCTGACTTGACTGACTTGAACTATCGTTTACCAGTTTCTCACTAATCGATTCGATTTCGGCAACAGAGTCACTAATAGCACTAAAGTTTCCAAGCGCATTTTCCAGCCGACCAACCATTTCAGTAGTGAGCTCTCGACCACGTTTCATGACACTCGTCGCCTGACTAGCGCCGGATTGAAGTTCGGTTACCATTTCATTAATTTCGCCTGTAGCTTCTTGCGTACGTTGAGCTAGCGTTCTCACCTCGTCCGCAACAACCGCAAAGCCTCGACCCTGTTCGCCTGCTCGGGCGGCTTCGATGGCAGCGTTAAGTGCCAACAGGTTTGTTTGGTCTGCAATGCCTCGGATTACTTCAAGAATACCGCCAATGTTCTCGCTGTCAGAGGCTACCTTTACGATTGAAGTCTCCGCGCCGGCGACACTTTCTGAAAGTTCCTGCATGGACTTTCGCGTCTCGACCATCGTACCTTGCCCACCAGTAACTAAACGTGTTGTCTCCTGGACAAGGCCCTTGGCACGTCCAGCATCCTCCGCGAAAATCTGGTGAGAGGACTCCATGCCATTAGTGATCCGCGCAAGACCTTCCTCAATATTGCTACCAAAGTCCTGTTCGACCTCACTAGTGAATTCATCGCATTGATTCCGAAGATCAGAGATTACACTCCCCACTCTTTCAACAAGGAGCATTTGATCTGCATGAGTGCGTCGAATATTGGCATCATTCTTATGGACAGTAGCAACATGAGTTGAATGGAGCATCCATACCGACACCAGGGTGAACAACATATTGCCCACTAGAATCCCACCCGCCACGATAGGCGATAATGGTGTATATAAATGGGCTGCGCCAAGCAGTCCGATGCTAACAACCACACAGGCGATAAGATATTTGGTTGCAATCTCAAAGCTGGATTGATTCATTTTACTTTCCCTGTCAATTGACTAGCACTCGGGCTTAACTCTCCCAACATTTAGTGTAGCTGATATTCCAAAAATGCAAGCCACGGACACGCTAACAGTCAAAAAGCAATACCATTAGAAACTTTTCTAAGGCACCTATACAGCTGAAGATCGTGAACTATAATTTTTAACGGTACTGGCCTTTTTATAGCGCCGAGTCAAAAAAAACTTTGCGAAGCAGCTGCGGTCGCACGCCTCGAGCATGCTGAAGGGAGCTCAACACAATGGACAATCTTTCCAAGAAGCAACAAATTTTGCTGGCATCCGGCCTACCAACGGTAGGTCTTGTGGTTGTGACGGCGAGTCTCTTATCAGGAACGAACGCAATTGCCATAGTAATCGGCATCGCACTCATTCCCTGTGCGGCAGGAATCTGGATGGCATTTCGCCCACAGGCAGAGGAACCATCGATAGATCCAGAAGTGCTGAATGACCTCAAGGGTAAAGTGGAAGCCATCGGCAAATCACAGGCCACCATTGAGTTTAATCTGGATGGCACGATTATTACGGCGAATGACAACTTCCTGAACACACTGGGATATCGACTTGAAGAAATTCAAGGCAAGCATCACAGCATGTTCGTTGATCCCGTTTACGGTTCTAGCAACGAATATAGAGAGTTTTGGAACAAGCTGAATCGCGGCGAATACGAATCGGCAGAGTTTAAGCGTCTGGCCAAGGGCGGCAGGGAGGTCTGGATTCAGGCTTCTTACAACCCAATCATGGATCCAAATGGCAAACCCTTTAAGGTTGCAACATACGCTACGGACATTACTCAACAGATCGAAGAGAAAGCCAAAGCAGAAGAAATCGCCAAGAATGCCCAGGCCCTCGAAGTCTGTCAGGCCTCAGTCATGATGGCCGACATGGACATGAACATTGTCTATGTTAATCAATCCGCAACCAGCATGTTAAAAAACAGAGAACGCGAACTTCGTGCGGCACTCCCTGAATTCAACTCAGATCGGCTGGTCGGCACCAACGTCGATGTTTTCCACAAGCAACGCGGCATGATCAGTAAACTCAACGATGTTTACAAAACAGAAATCGAGATCTCTGATCTCACCTTTAGCCTCATCGTAATCCCATGGATTGATCATAAGGGTGAACGGATCGGCACTATTATTGAGTGGGCAGACCGCACGGCGGAAATAGCAATCGAGAAAGAAATCAATCATCTGGTAGGTGCAGCAAATGCAGGTGACTTTACTATCCAATTGCCGGTAGCCGAAAAAGAAGGCTTCTTCTTAAACTTAACAGAAGGCCTCAACTCTCTAACTGCCACAGCGAACAGCGGCCTGACCGATGTACTGCGGGTCATCAACTCAATGGCAGAGGGTGACCTCACCAATAAGATCGACAAAAATTATGACGGCATCTTTGGCGCTCTGAAGGACAGCGTTAACACAACAATCAACAACCTGATGGAAGTGATCACTGAGATCCGCACGGCCTCGGTTACGCTTCGAAGCGGCGCATCCGAAATCGCGACGGGTAACGCTGATCTTAGTAAACGTACTGAAGAACAAGCATCTTCCCTCGAAGAAACGGCCTCTTCTATGGAAGAGATGACCAGTGTTGTTAAACAAGGCGCAGAAAATTCCAGAGATGCGAACGAGCTTTCGCAAACGGCTAAAAAGAAGGCGACTGACGGTGGCATTGTGGTGCAGCGCGCGGTGACGGCCATGGAAGAAATCAATAAGTCTTCGAAAGAAATTGCCGACATTATCGGCGTCATAGAAGAGATTGCATTCCAAACCAACCTACTCGCGTTGAATGCAGCTGTCGAAGCCGCTCGCGCCGGTGAGCAAGGCAGAGGCTTTGCAGTGGTTGCCGGTGAGGTCCGTAATTTGGCCCAGCGCTCTGCAGATGCATCAAAAGAAATTAAAGATCTGATTCGTAACAGTGAAGCGAAGGTTGCTGAAGGATCCAACCTAGTGAACGAGTCCGGTAAAACCCTGACAGACATCGAAGAGGCGGTTATTAAAGTAAGCGCCATGATCGAAGATATCTCAGCGGGTGCTGAGGAACAGACCTCCGGTATTGAACAAGTGAATACCGCGGTCGCCCAGATGGATGAAATGACCCAACAGAACGCTGCACTGGTAGAACAAGCTTCAGCCTCAAGCGAAGCGGTTTCCGATAGAGCAGCCGGGCTAGCCAAGATGGTAGATTTCTTCCGAACCGGGAACAACGGCGGAAGACAAAGCTCTTACGAGTCTCGACCTCCCGCACCAATTACAAGAGCTGCATCGGCGGGATACGTGAGCAGCACTTCAAGTAGCGATGACGAGTGGCAGGAGTTTTAATCTGCCCGCTCAGCAACTCTGATAATTTATCTGATAGTTTATTTTTTAAATGAATATGGGACTGCGTGCAGCCCTTTACATTAGTAGACCACACTGGCACTGTCTTCCGAAAAGAGGAGAGCATAATGGCCAATTTTGGTGTCCAGTTATTCCCGACCGACCAGACTATCGGTCCAATCGAATTAGCAAAAGCCGTCGAAGAACGCGGTCTCGATTCATTGTTTTTCCCTGAACACACTCACATACCCACGTCACGAAAAACGCCCTTCCCTGGTGGTACTGACTTACCGGAATGGTACTGGCGGACCCACGATCCATTCATTGCGTTGACCGCAGCCGCCGCCGTGACGAGCAGAATCAAGATCGGTACGGGCGTCTGTCTCGTCATCGAGCGAGACCCCATTGTTTTAGCGAAAGAATGCGCTTCGCTAGATGTGCTTTCAAATGGCCGATTTATCCTCGGCATAGGTGCGGGCTGGAATGTTGAAGAAATGGAAAATCACGGCGCAAACTTCAAGAATCGTTGGCAAATAGTCCGCGAAAAAATGCTCGCCATACGTGAAATCTGGAACAATGATGAAGCGGAATTCCACGGCAAGTTCGTCGATTTCGACCCTATCTGGAGTTGGCCAAAACCTCTCCAGGCTGGTGGTCCACCAGTATGGCTAGGTGCAAATTCTAAATGGACCTTTGACCGCGTGGCGGAATATTGTGATGGCTGGATGCCCATTGGTGGTATGGGCCGGGATGGTATGGAGAACCTTACTGCTGCTTGTGAAAAGCGTGGTAAGAAGGCTGACGATATGGCGGTCGCTCTGTTCGGCGCACCCACCGACGTTGAGCAAGTCAAAGGTCTAATTGATCGGGGCTTTACTGACCTTATCTTTGGCCTGCCACAATCTAGTCCAGACAAAATATTAGCTCAACTAGATAAAGTTGCCAAGGTCGCTGACGAAGTAAGGGCCGCCTCTCACTAAGTGAGAAGTAAAAGCACAGCGCCTAAAACAATCAAACTCATTCCCAACAACTCCATTGAGGTGGGCTTTTCTTTAAAATAGAATATCGACAGCATTAGCGTAATCAAAAACTCCACTTGCCCCAGCGTCTTCACATAAGATGCAGACTGCAGCGTCATGGCCGTAAACCATCCAGCCGAGCCCAACACACTCGTCACTCCCACAAATACCGCAGGTTTCAACAAGCCTTTGAGCTGAAGCAGCTCTTGTGGCTTCCATATACCAACCAGGACAAGACAAATCACCGTTTGCAGCGTCACCATGTAGACCAGCGTTATGGCAGCACTGAAAACAGCGTCATCTATTCCAAAAGACAAACTGGCCTGACGCAAAAAGAGCGAGGTTAACGCAAAGGCTAGCCCAGCACTCAGGCCAAATGCCGCAGAGAGATTCCAGAGACTGCCAATCCCGTCTTGTTTGGCAACGCTGATCAAGATCAGCCCGCCCACACTGGCAAACATGGCAATCCAACCCATCAAACTAATCTGTTCGGTAAAAAATACGACGCCGATCAACGCGGTAAGTAAAATTTCCGAGCGCACAAACGTCGTACCCACGGCGAAGTTCCGCATAGAAAAGAGTCGAATCAGCAAAATGGTCGCAGCAATTTGCAGAATCCCCGCCAGAAAGCCTGACCATAGAAAAATGCCATTCAGCTCGGGAAATTGCCAGTTCCGCGGTTCAGCAAGAAAAGCTAGATAAAGCCATGCGAATGGCAAGCCGAACAGATAGCGAACCAGCGTGGCTGTCAACGGCGAGACAACCTCCGCCAGTTGCTTTTGGCCCGCTGTCCGAACCGATTGCATACCGGCGGCCAACAGCGTCCATAACACCCACGCTTCAATGATCATTTTGCGCCCTTAGCTGAAAACTGCAGACAAAAAAATGCCCGCAGACGCGGGCATTTTATGGACCGAAAGAAACGTATTGCCAATGACATTAAGACATTACCAACATGCTCTCAGGGAATCACATACTAAGCTTTTAAAACTATGTTTTTAAGACCATGTTTTTAAGATAAGGCTTCTAAGATTTTCTCAGCGGACGACACTTCAAAGGTGGGACCGCTTTCTACATTTAGAGCCGTGATCACACCATTATCAACGATCATAGAGTAACGCTGACTACGCGTACCCAGACCGAAAGCAGAACCATCCATCTCAAGACCCATGGCCTTGGTGAAACCGCCATTGCCGTCTGCTGCCATAATCAGTTCCTCAGCATTCTTATCGGCGCCCCAAGCAGCCATCACAAATGCATCATTCACCGAAAGACAAACGATAGAATCGACGCCCTTGGCTTTGATTGTATCCGCATTAACGACGAAACCTGGCAGGTGTGCAGCACTACAAGTTGGCGTAAACGCGCCCGGCAATGCAAATAGCACAACTTTCTTGCCATCAAAAACATCACTTGTGGTTAGGTCCTGTGGGCCCTTCTCGCCCATGACTTTCATGGTCGCGGCCGGAACTTTATCTCCTACCTGAACTGCCATTTCTTACTCCTTTGGATTTTTAGGACGCCAAGTCTGTCTGTATGTCTGTTTAACTTCAAGGGCCAGATGAAATGATTGATCTGGCGAGCCCAGCATTAAGTTCGTTGCGTCATGGCTACCTTCCTCGATATATTATCGTCTCGCAATAGTTTGGTGGGGGCAGCTGACGTGGATTTAACGTTTGGTCCGGAATACGACACATTCCGACAAGAAATCAAAACATTTTTGCGCCAGCACCAATCGGCAGCGCCAAAAGGACCGGCATTCGGTAGCGAAGCCAGGGCATGGCAGAAAACCCTTATCGAACATGGCTACACGGCTCGCACGATCCCCAAAGACTTCGGCGGCTATGGTGCAGAGCCGGATATCCTAAAGTCCCGGATCATCGCCGAAGAATTTTCCAACATAGATATCAGTCAAGGTATGGGCGGTCAGGGCATCTCGATGCTGATCCCGACATTGCTTGAGATGGGTACAGAGGCGCAAAAACAACAGTTCATCAAACCGACCATTGATGGCGAAATGGTCTGGTGCCAGGGCTATTCCGAACCGGGTGCCGGTAGCGACCTGGCCAGCCTTCGTACCAGCGCTGTATTGGATGGCGATGAATGGGTCATTAATGGCCAAAAAATCTGGACCAGCACTGCACATTTAGCCGACTGGATTTTTTGCCTGGTCCGCACCGAGCCTGACGCCAAAAAACATCATGGTATTTCGTTCCTATTATTCGACATGAAAACTCCTGGCATTGAGATTCGACCACTCGTGGATATGACTGGCGCGGCCAACTTCAACGAGGTGTTCTTTACCGATGTCCGGGTTCCCAAAGATCAAATCGTCGGTAACCGCGGTCAGGGTTGGCAGGTCGCCAACTCGGTACTCGGGCACGAGCGGGACATGCTCGGCAATCCAAATGCAGCTCTAGCAAGACTCAATTCACTGTTCGAGCTCATGGACAAAGAAACCTTGAACGGTCAAAAACTCATCGACTACCCGGTTTTTCGTGATCGCCTGATGAAGCTTCAAGGTCGAATTATGGCGCTTCGATTTAACGATATGCGCATTCTCTCCTCACGACTGAATCCCGGCCAGGACGCATCGCTCGCGCGCCTCATCGTAAAGCTGCAGGGCACTGAATTGCGCCATGACGTAGAGGGTCTTGCCATCGACATCATGGGCGAACTAGGACTTGCCTACGAAGACAACCCTTATCTAAGGAACAGCGGTAGCTGGCAAAATCAGTACATGTACCAGCTGGGTTTGATTATTGGTGGCGGCACGTCGCAAATTCAGAAAAACATTATCAGTGAGCGCGGCCTCGGTATGCCACGTGAACCTAGGCTTGCTAACTAGTTCCTGTCCGGAAACCCATATCTCATTGAAAATAAAGGATAAAAATACAATAAAGTGATAAAAACCCTTCTGGATTTGTTAGAATTAATTTACGAGAAAAACAAAAACAAACCAGAAG